>Ga0315912_10000082_pt1 | contig 240086 bp, 196 predicted proteins | sample VfabasoilMG_FD_204469 | JGI IMG/M metagenome (GOLD analysis project Ga0315912, IMG submission 204469) | Garden soil microbial communities collected in Santa Monica, California, United States - V. faba soil | ecosystem: Environmental > Terrestrial > Soil > Garden | place: USA: California... | reverse complement strand
CCGCCGGCCTTTCCCACTAACTTCCTCAACCTCAACCCACGATCATCATGGCCAAGATATACAACGACATCACCGAGACCATCGGCAATACCCCCCTCGTGCGCCTCAACCGCACCGCCGCCGCCCACGGGGCCCAGGCGGAAATCCTGCTCAAGCTCGAGTTCTTCAACCCGCTTTCGAGCGTCAAGGATCGCATCGGCTTCGCCATGATCGATGACGCGCTGAAGTCCGGCAAGATCACCAAGGATACGGTCTTGATCGAGCCGACCTCGGGCAACACCGGCATTGCGCTGGCCTTCGTGGCCGCGGCCAAGGGCCTGAAGCTCATCCTTACCATGCCCGAGACCATGACCATCGAGCGCCGCAAGATCCTGAAGATCCTGGGCGCGCGCGTCGTGCTCACCGAGGGGCCCAAGGGCATGAAGGGCGCCATTGCCAAGGCCGAGGAGCTGCAGGCCAAGATTCCGAACAGCGTCATCCTCCAGCAATTCTCCAATCCCTCCAACCCGGCGGTCCACCGCCGCACGACGGCCGAGGAAATCTGGCGCGATACCGACGGCAAGGTCGACATCATCGTCTCGGGCATCGGCACCGGCGGCACCATCACGGGTGTCGGCGAGGTGCTGAAGCCGCGCAAACCGGGCCTGAAAATCGTCGCCCTCGAACCCGATGCCTCCCCGGTCCTGTCGGGCGGCACTCCCGGCCCGCACAAGCTGCAAGGCATCGGCGCGGGTTTCGTGCCCGGCGTGCTCAACACCAAGATCTACGATGAGGTCATCCGGGTGAAGGAAGTGGATTCCGCCCCGGTTTCCAAGCAGGTCAACAGCCTCGACGGCATCCCGATCGGCATCTCTTCCGGGGCGGCGGTCTGGGCCGCCCTTCAGCTGGCGAAGCGGCCCGAGAACAAGGGCAAGCAGATCGTGGCCATCATCCCGTCGAGCGCCGAGCGCTACCTGTCGTCCTGGCTGTTCGCCGACGTGAACGTCGAGAGCGACCCGATCGACGACCTGCTCGCGCCCGCCACAGCCTGAGCGAATTGCAGGCAAATTCCCGAGCCGGACCTGCGGGTCCGGCTTTTTCTTTGGTAGGGGCCGTTGCCCCCAACGGCCCTCAACGCAGGGCGCTTGAGGGCAAGCGCCCCTACCGCTTCCTTCCCAGCGCCGGGTGCCTCTTCTCGGTGGCTTGGTACCAGTGGTAGAAACTGACGGCAAAGGCGGTGCCCGCCACGCCCATGCCGATGAGCTTCATCATGGCGCCGGCCAGCAGCTGGTCGCCGGCGGCGGAGAGGCTGGAGATGCGCGGGGCGTATTCGTAGGTGGGGTAGAGGACGTCCTGTGAGAAGGTGATGTAGGCGAAGACGGGCGTCATGCCGATGAGCACACCGGGCAGGTAAAGCATCTGCGTGGCGTAGGAGGCCGGGGGGAACTCGCGCGAGGGGCTGCAGAGCGGCCACCAGTAGAAGAGGGCGGCGCCGAACATGGTGAAATGTTCGGCGATATGGATGGGGCGGTTCTGCAGGGCCAGGTCGTAGAGCAACGGCATGTGCCAGCCCGTCATGACGGCGGTGTAGAGGGCGCCGCAAATGATGGGATTGGTCAGCGTGCGCAGGATCGGACGCAGGCCGGGGCGGGCGGTGATAGGTCGCACCAGCCAGTCGGGCAGGCCGAGCAGGAAGAGGATGGCTGCGGGGTAGATGATGAGCTGGTGCTGCAGCATGTGCGCGCTGAGCAGGTAGCGCTCGCCCGCCTGGTCGAGCGGCGAACCCACGGCGAGATAGAAGACCACCAGTGCCAGATAGAATCGGACGGCTTGGCCGCGCGGGTAAGATGCGTCGGGGGCCAGGCGCGAACGCAACGGGCCGGTCAGGATGGCGTAGAGCCAGCCGAGGAAGATGAGCCCGCCGATCAGGAGCGGTTCATTGTGCCAGTGGGTCCAGTCGATCACTGGCGTCTAGGAAAGTGGGTCAAATCGGGAATGGCCACAAAAAGCGGGAGTTCTTTGCGTGAGGCTAATAACCTTCGAGCAACAAAAAAGCCGCGACTCGCGTCGCGGCTCGGGCAGGGGGCGGAAGCCTCAGAACGCGATCAACCCGACGATGGAGGTGAGCGGCTTGCTGGCGTCGGCGGCGAAGAGGTGGAGGAGGGCCCACATGGTGCCGCCGGCGAGGACGAGGCCGATGAAGAACAGGATCGTGCAGAACACCTTGTCCCAGCGCAGGTGCATGAAATAGAAAATAACGGCCAGGAACTTGCCGGCGGACAGGGTCACGAGCGCGGTGACGACGAACCACTTGGCGAGGGGCAGGTAGACCAGCACGACCTCGATGCCGGTGACGACGGACAGGACCATCGCGACCTGGATGTAGAAGTGGAACTTGCTCGGCTCGTGGTGGCCGGCGGCGGGGGCGTGGGTGTCGGCGTGGGCGGACATGTTAGAGGTACTCCAGGAGGTAGACGGCGGTGAAAATGATGATCCAGACGATGTCGACGAAGTGCCAGTAGAGGCCGATGGCCTCGACGTCGCCGGCGTTCTGCTCGCCAAACTCGACCGTGCCGGAGGTGCGGCCAAACCAGAGGACGGCGATGAACGCGGCCACGCCGACGGAGAGCGGCACGGCGTGGTGGCTAAGGAACTCCCCGAGGGGCAGACCGTAGATGACCTCGATCATGCCCGGGACAAACGAGATGAAGGAGACACCCATCACCACGCACACCGCGGTGAGGTGGGCGAAGTTCCGCAGCAGGCCGTTGCCGGAGGTCGGCTTGAAAGTGCGGACATACATCATGCCGAGCAGGAGCACGCCGATGGCGACGTGGGTGCCGTGGGTGCCGGTCAGGGTGTAGAACGTCGACCCGAAGATGCTGTTCGAGAGCGTCATCTTCTTGGCATGGACGAAGTGGGCGAACTCGTAGACCTGGCCGCCGAGGAAGATGCAGCCGAAGAACATCGTGCCGAGCAGCATGACGCGGGTGCTCTTGACGTTGCCGCGCTGGATGGCGTTCACGGCGAGCGCCATGAGCAGCGAGGACATCAGCAGGATGAACGTCGAGAAGGAGGTGAGCTCGATGTTGAAGACCTGCGTGGGGACCGCGTTGCCCGGGGGCGGGTTGAGGCGGTAGACCAGGTGCGTCGAGATCAGCGTGCCGAAGAACATGCAGTCCGAGGCCAGGAAGGCCCACCAGAGGAGCTTCTTGTTCGGGATGCCCGTCGCTGTGGTGTGATCGTGATGGTGGTCGATGGGACCGGCTGCCGCGTGACTGCTCATGGAAAATGTGAAGAGTTGAGAGCTGAGGGTTGAGCGCCAGTCAGATTAGTGGTGATAACCGCCGCGGGATTCCGTGGCATTGCCCTCGGCGTCGAGGTGGATGTGGTAGCCGCCGGGGCCCTCAAGCGACCAGAGGTAGCAGGCCAGCAGGAGGATGACACCGCCGGCGATGGCGAGGGGGATATGCGAGGAAAGCAGCTGGTTGCCGAACATCACCACGGGGTGCTTGAGCTGGGCGGCGTTGTAGGCGCCGATTAGCAGGCCGGCGGCGGCGATGAGCGGATACCAGGACTGGTCGGGCATGTGGATGCCGCCGTGGGATTCCTCGGCCTTGATATGCTCGGCCTTCTCCTTGGCGATCTCCTCCTTGTGGGTCTTCTCATACCACCAGGCGTCGCGGGCGTGGACCGTCGGGATGGCGGCAAAGTTGTGCTCAGGCGGCGGCGAGGGGATGGACCATTCCAGCGTGCGGGCATCCCACGGGTCGTTGCCGGCCACCTTGCCCTTGAAGAAGGACCAGACGAGGACGGCGAAGTAGGTGAAGATGCCGACGCCAAGCAGGTAGGCGCCCATGGTGGCGAAGAAATTGCCCTCGTTCCAACCCATGTTGGCGTCGTAGGTCCAGGTGCGGCGGGGCATGCCGTTCAGGCCGAGGAAGTGCATCGGAAAGAACGTGACATTGAAGCCGACGAAGATGAGCCAGAAGGAAAGCTTGCCCCAGAACTCGGGCACCATCCGGCCGAAGAATTTCGGAAACCAGAAGTGGATGGCGGCCAGCAGGGCGAAGGTGGCGCCGCCGATCAGCACGTAGTGGAAGTGGGCGATGACGAAGTAGCTGTCCTGCTGCTGGGCGTCGGCGGGGGCGGCGGAGTGCATGATGCCGGAGAGGCCGCCGAGCATGAACATCCAGATGAAGCCGAGGGCAAACATCATGGGCACGCGGGTGACGATGCGGCCGCCCCAGAGGGTGCCGATCCAGTTGAAGACCTTGACGCCGGTGGGCACGGCGATGGCCATGGTGGCGAGAGCGAAGGCCGCGGTGGCGATCGTGCCCATGCCGGTGGTGAACATGTGGTGGCTCCACACGCCGAAGCCGATAAAGCCGATGGCCACGCCGGAGAAGACCACGATCGGATAGCCGAAGAGCGGCTTGCGCGAGAAGGTGGGCAGGATCTCGGAGACATAGCCCATCGGGGGCAGGATCAGGATGTACACCTCGGGGTGGCCGAACACCCAGAAGAGGTGCTGCCAGAGGATGGGCTGGCCGCCGCCCGAGACCTCGAAGAAGTTGGTGCCGAAGTTGCGGTCAAACATCACCTCGACGAGCGCGATGGCGATGGCGGGCAGGGCGAGGATGAGCAGGAAGCTGGTGACGAGCGCCATCCAGGTGAACACCGGCAGGCGCATCATGGTGAGGCCCGGGGCGCGCATGTTGATGATCGTGACGATGAAGTTCAGCGAGGCGACGATGGAGGACAGGCCGAGCAGCTGGATGCCGAGCACCCAGAAGTCCGTCGACAGGTCGGGCGTGAACTGCTTCGAGGTCAGCGGGGCGTAGCCGAACCAGCCGACATCAGGCGCACCGCCGAAGTCCCAGGCCGGGACGAAGTGCGAGATCCAGCCGACGTTGAGGAGGATGGCCCCGACGACCCACACCCACAGCGAGAAGGAGTTGAGGCGGGGGAAGGCGACGTCGCGGGCGCCGACCTGGATCGGCACGAGCAGGTTGAAGAACGCCGCGTTGAGCGGCATGACCGCGAGGAAGATCATCGTGGTGCCATGCATCGTGAACAGCTCGTTGTAGAGCTGGGCGCTGATGAAGCGGTTGTTGGGGACCAGGAGCTGCGTGCGGATCAGCAGGGCCTCGATGCCGCCGATGAGGAAGAACAGGATGGCGAAGCCGCCGTAGAGCATGCCGATCTTCTTGTGATCGACGGTGGTGAGCCAGCCGACGAGGCCGGTCTTGGCAGTCGGGCGGGCGAACAGCCCGAAGGTGGGCTTGGCGGGGGCGTGCGCGGCGCCGGTGTAGTCGGATTTTGCGATGGCTTGGGCCATGGGGAGAGTGGGTTGGGTGGGCGCTTACTTCAGGCTGTGCAGGTAGGCGACGAGGGCGTCGATCTCCGCGTCCGTGAGGGTGAACTTCGGCTGGCCGGTCGCCACGTCGATGTAGCCACCGTGGTACATCTTGTTGCCGGGTTTGAAATACGCGGGGTCCTTGATCCACTGGTGGAGGCGCTCGGGCGTGTTCTCGAGGACGCCGGCGGCGATGGAGGAGCGGGCGCCGATGTGGGTGAGCTCCGGGCCGGTGATGCCGATGCCCTCGTGGCCGCGGACCGTGTGGCAGGTGATGCAGGTCTTGTCCTGAAAGAGCTTGCGGCCGGTGGTGATCAGCGCGGCGCTTTCGCCAGCCTCGAGGGCTTGCATCTTCTTCCACGCGGCGAACGGGTCGGCATCGAAGGCCGGCGAGCCGGCGAGCGTGCTGCCGGGACCGGTGTCCTTCAGGCTGGCGAAGCGGACATGGGTGACGGCGGCGTCGGCGGCGAGGGATTGGGCCGTGACGGTGCGGGCGGACGCCTTCTGGTTGTCGAGCCACTTGATGTAGTCGGCGGGCGAGAGCGCGATGACGCGAAACTTCATGATCGCATGCGACTCGCCGCAATACTCGGCGCACTGGCCGTAGAAGTAGCCGGGCTTGTCGGCCTTGAACCAGAGGAAATTGGGCCGGTTGGGCATCATGTCCACCTTGCCGGCGAGCTTGGGGATCCAGAAGCTGTGGATGACGTCGATCGTGCGGAGCTGGACGCGGACGGGGACGCCGGCGGGCACGACAAGTTCGTTACCGGTGGAGAGGGGGGCCTCGCCGCCGTTGGGCAGCTTCACCATCTCGGTGGCATAATCGAACTTGAACCACCACTGGTAGCCGGTGGCGGTGACGTCCATCGCGCCGGCCTTTTCGTCCTCGGGGACATCGTGGGTATACCAGATGTCGCGCACGGTCGGGATGGCGATGATAACGAGGAGGGCGACGGAACCGGCGATCAGGCCGATTTCAACGAAGGGGTTGCCATGGCCGGCCTCCGCCGGCGGCTCGGCGTGCTCGTCGGCCTCGGACTTGGCGCGGAACTTGATCTGGGCGTAGGCCAGGACGGCGCCCACGATGATGAAGATGAAGGTGCAGACCCACACCGTGACCATGAACAGATCCCACTGGCGCAGGGCGACCGGGCCGGCCGTGACCATGGTGGACTGGGGGCCGGAGAGGCTGAAGACTTGGTGCAGCTTGCCGCAGCCGGTAAGGAGCAGCAGGGCAAAACCACCGGTCAGGGCGACGGTAAGGCGCAAAATTTGGCGTAAAGCGAAGCGTAGGCTGGTCATGTGTAACAGTGGCGGCATCAGCGGTGTGCGTAGTGCCAAAGCTATTCGGGCAGAGTTTGGAAAATATGAGCCATTTCAATCACAAAACCGCCCCAAATCCCGGGCGGGCGGCCCGCTATTAACCCGGCTCGCCGCCGTATTAGCCAGCGGCAAACCGATTTTGCGCAATTGCGCCCGTCCCCGGCCTCTGATTCAACCGCGGGACCATGAAGAAATATCTCGTTTTACCCCTGTTGGCCGGCGCCTTGGTTATGGCTGGCTGCGGCAAGAAGGAAGAGGCGGCCGCGACCGCTCCGACGGCCGCCGCGCAGGCTGCCGCTCCTGCCGCCCCGGTGGTTGCCATCATTGAGCTCACGGCCAACGACAGCATGAAGTTCAACCTGACCCATTTTGAGGTCAGCGCTGGCCAGGAAGTGAAGCTCACCCTGACCAACCTCGGCACGATGCCGAAGGTGGCCATGGGCCACAACGTGGTGATCCTCAAGAAGGGCGCCGATGTGAAAGCCTATACCGATGCCGCCATCATGGCGGCGGGGACCGACTATGTGCCGGCGGCCCTGGCCGACCAAGTCGTTGCCCATACCAAGCTGCTCGGACCGAAGCAGAGCGACGAGATCACGTTCAAGGCCCCGACCGAGCCCGGCGAGTACCCGTTCATCTGCTCCTTCCCCGCGCATTTCCTGTCCGGCATGAAGGGCGTGATCGTGGTCAAGTAAGCGTCGTTATCCACCCTTCCGCTCACGAAGCCGGGCTTTGCGCCCGGCTTTTTCATGGGCGTAAATCATCTGAATTCAGAAACCAGGAAGCCACGACTCCTGGTTTTCTGGCTTCTGAATTATCCGGTCCGGATCCCTGCCTTGAGCTGTTTGGGCTCAGTTGCCGACCGTCATCCCGCCGGCCACCACTGGTAGAGGAAGAAATACACCAGCACGCCGGTGATCGAGACGTACAGCCAGATGGGGAAGGTGAACTTCGCCCAGCGCTTGTGCGTCTCGAAGTTGCCCTTGATGGCGAAGAGAAAGGTCCGCGGCACGAGGTACGCGATGGCGATGGCCAGCACGATGTGGGTGAAAAGCATCGTGTAATAGAAGGCCCGCAATGCCGGCTGCTCCCCGCCGAACGGGGTGTGGATGCCGCGCATCAGGATCTTGTGCGTCACGTAGCCGACGAGGAACAGCGCCGAGACGCCACCGGCGGTCAGCATCACCGCCCGGTGGGCGTCGCGCTGGCCGCGCTTGATGAGGACAAAGCCCGCGAGGATGAGCACCGTGGCGGTCGCATTGAGCGCAGCATTGAGGGTCGGGATGTCGTGGACGGTCATGAGGGGGAAAACACCAAGCAGCGAAGGAGCGAAGCAAGGCAGACCAGCTTGGCTGCTTTGCTCCTTTGTGTTAGTTTGAGTTTCACAGTCTGAAGATCATCCGGTCGGCCACCAAGCCCGCCAGCAGCAGGGGCAGGTAGGCGATGGAGATGAGGAACAGCCGGCGCGCGACGGTCTCGCGCTTCGCCGGGTTCAGGAAATCAAACGCGGCGCGGAGAAACCAGAGCCCGAGCAGCAGGGCGAACGCGAAGTAATACCACGTGCAGTAGCCGAGCAGGGTCGGCATCACGCTCGCGGCGACCAGCAGCACCGTCCAGATGAAGGTCCAGCGCGAGACCTTGGTGCCGCTCGGGTCGACGACGGACAGCATGGGCATGCCGGCGGCGGCGTAGTCCTTGCGGTAGGTCCAGGCCAGGGCGAAGAAGTGTGGCATCTGCCAGGTGAAGAGGATGGCGAAGAGCGACCAGCCGAGGAGGGGATTCGAACGGCCGGCGGCGGCCCAGCCGATCAGGGGGGGCAGCGCGCCGCTGATGGCGCCGAGCTCGGTGTTCCAGCGCGACCAGCGCTTGGCCGGCGTGTAGATGGCAAGGTAGGCGACGATGGTGGCGAGCGCGAGGAAGGCCGAGTAGCCGTTCACCAGCTTGAACAGCACGAACAGGCCGGTGATACACAGCACCCAGCCGACGACGAAGGCCGAGCCCGGGGCGATGATCCCGGCGGGGATGGGGCGGTCCGCCGTGCGCTTCATCTTGGCATCGGTGTCGCCCTCCATCCACATGTTGAGCGCCGCGACCCCGCCGGCGCACAACGCCGTGCCGAGCACCACCAGCAGCGTGCGCTTCCAGTCCCAATAGGAATAGGGCACGGCGGCGAGGTAACCGACCATCGCCGTGATGACCGACATGAAGCTGAGCCGTGGCTTGGTGAGCTCGAGGTAGTGCCGCCAGGTGGCGCGCCCGGCGGCGGGCAGGGTGTCGGTGTCGGCTTGGGTCATGGGCGGGTGCCTTCCATCGAGTCACGCCGGGTCAGGAAGACGACGAGAAAAGTGACGGCCAGGGTCAGGGCGCCGACGACCACGTGGCCCACCGTCATCGTGACGCTGCGGCCGGTCCAGATGATCTGCGCGCCGAGCGTGATCTGCACGCCGATCAACGCGACGAGCAGGAAGCTCGCGCTGCGCAGGAGCAGCGACAGGGACTTCTCGCGCCAGAGCAGGTGGCTGTAGGCGAGGATGGCGACCCCGATGAACGCAGCCATCACGCGGTGGGCGAATTGCAGCGCCACGCGGTAATCCCACGCTGCCGGCAGCAGCGCGCCCTCGGGCGTGGAGTAGGGGAAGGTCGGGATGGCCATGCCGGCGTAGTTGTGCCGCATGGTCGAGGCGATGGTCAGCTGCGCGAGGAGGAGAACCACGCACCACCCGCCGAGCCGGCGCAGGCGCGGACTTGGCGCACCGAGCGTGTTGGCCGCCCAGGGACGCGACACGCCGGCCGCGATGGCGAAGAGCACGCACACATAGACCTGCGCCAGCACCCCGTGCGGGATCCGCAGCATCTGGCCGAAGGACATCTCAAAGCCGGGCACATGCATCCGGTCGAACAGCACGCGGGTGCCGCCGAGCACGCCCTGGAAGATGACGATGGCCAGCGCCCACCAGCCGAGCCGGCGCAGCCATGCCCGCGATTCGCTGCGGTGCAGCCAGACGGCGAGGACGATTGTGATCAGGCCCATCATCGTGCCGGACAGCCGGTGCGAATGCTCGGCGAACTTGTCGATCTCAGTCAGCCAGCCATGCGGATTCACCGAGCCGTTGGAGAGCGGCCAGTCGGGGAAGGCCATGCCGGCTCCGATGCTGGTCGTAAAGGCCCCCAGTGCCACCAGCACGAACACCCAGGCGCTGCCGACGGCGGCGAACCAGGCGAGACCGGGTTGATAGGTGGCGGTGCGGGACATCAGGCAGGATGATTCGGCGGAAACCGGCAGGTGATACTTCGGGCCGGGGCAGAGCAAACCTTTTGACAATTCCAGCCGTTGGCAAATGTGTGTGCGGGATGAAGCCGAGTTATTCGACTGCCGTTGTCTTTGCCGCGTCCTTGCTAATGGCCGGTTGCGCGAAGCAAGAGGCGGCGCCGGCCGTGGCCGCCGCGCCAGCTGCCCCGGCCGCCCCGGCCGAAAAACGGTATCCCCTGACCGGCGAAATCGTGAAGGTGGAGGCCGCGTCGCACGTGCTCATTGTCAGCCATGATGAGATCAAGGGCTACATGCCGGCGATGACGATGGAGTTCAAGGTGTCGAAGGCCGACCTCGCCAACGCCAAGGTTGGCCAGCGCATCCGGGCCGAGATGGTGGACCGGGGCGAGGACTACTGGCTCGAGAAAATCTGGCCCGACGACTCCGTCACCAAGACGACGATCGATGCCGCCGCCAACGCGCTTGCGCAGGACACGGCCATGCGCGGCAAGGAAGCCTATCGCGAGGTCGGCGAGAACCTGCCCACCTTCACGCTGCTGGACCAGGAGGGGCGCACCGTCTCGGCCAGCCGGTTCCGCGGCAAGCGGATCGTGCTCAATTTCATCTTCACCCGCTGCCCCGTGGCGACCATGTGTCCGGCCGCGACGCTGCGGATGTCCCAGTTGCAGCAGGCGGCCCGCGAGGCCGGCGTGAAGGACTTCGAGCTGGTCTCCGTCTCGATGGACCCGGCCTACGACACGCCCGGCGTGCTCCGCGAATACACCGAGACGCGCGGGCTCGACACGACCAACTGGTCTTTTCTCACCGGACCCGACGCGGCGGTGCGGCACCTGCTCGCGCAATTGGGCGTGATCCGCGAGTTCGAGGGCGACACGATCAAGCACACCCTCGCCACGGTGCTCATCGACGAGTCGGGCCGCATCGCCTACCGCGTCGACGGCAGCACATGGCAGATCGATGACTTTATCCGCCGGCTGAAGAAGGCATGAGCGAAGAGCCTCCAGCGACGGGTAGGGCGGCCAGTCCCTTGGCCGCCGCGGCGCGGAGGGACTCCGCGCCCTACCTCACACCGGCCCAGCGCCGTTCGGTCATCATCATCAGCGGCGTCGCGCTCGCGCTATATGTGACGGTGCGCCTGCTGCCCGCCGGCTCCAATGTGAACCACATGGATTTCCGCATGGAGGGGAAGGGCGGGCTGGAGTTCTGCGACCCGGCGAATCCCCAGTTCATCCCCGTTGTGGCCGTGCGCTCGCCGGTGGTCATGACGCTCCAGTCCGACCACGCGCCCGCGAAGGACGAACCGGTGGAGATGACGCTGACGCTCCGCACGGCCAGCGGTAAACCCATCGGGCCGGCCGACCTGCTGGTGGCGCATACCGAGAAGCTGCACCTGCTGATCGTGGACCCGACCCTCACCGATTATCAGCACATTCATCCCGTGCCGGGCCGCCGGGACGGGGACTGGAAATTCAGGCTCACGCCCGGGCGCGCGGGGCTCTACCGGGTCTTTGCCGATTTCACCCCGGCGGCGACGCAGCGGGGACTCTACACCTCGGCGGATTTCGCCGTGCAGGGTCCGGTAGCGACGGTCATTACCAACGCCAGCATCACCCACCAGGAGCGCGGCTATAATTTCGAGCTGGTGTTGCCGCCGGGTTTGCACGCGGGCCAGCCCACCATCCTGCGCTTCCGGATCGAAAGCCAGGGCGCCGTGAAGACGCCCGTGCCACTGGAGCCGGTCATGGGCGCCTTCGCGCACCTGGTGGCATTCGACGAGTCGCGCAGCGGCTTCGCCCACCTGCATCCGGTGGAGAACGACCTGGCGAAACCGCCCGACCACCTGCGCCCCGAGCTGAGCTTCAAGCTCACCATCCCGGTCTCCGGCCGCTATGCCATCTGGGCGCAGGTGAAGATCGACGGAAAGGAGATCTTCGCCCCGTACTGGGTGGACGTGCTGCCGTGACACACCCCGGCGCTGCGCGCCACCCCTCTTGATAGAGGGGACCCAAACCCTCGCAGCGAAAATCCCCTCTATGAAGAGGGGTGCCCGAAGGGCGGGGTGTGTAGGGTGGTAGTGAGGTGCCTCACACCGGCTCGCCGGAGAGCGCCATCACTTCGCCGCCCTCGGTGGTGAGAAACCGGCCGAGCTCGGTGCCGGGGAAACTGCCGAAGACGCCCGGGTGGCAGCGTAGCAGGCCCTCGCGCGCGAGTCGCACAATGCTGCGCTGGTTGAGCTCGGGGTCGTTGCAGAAGTAGTGTTCGCGCGCCCGGTTGGGCCATACGAGGCTGCCGCGCAGCACGTCGCCGATCAGCGCCTCGCCATTGGCGAGCACGACGGAAACGGAGCCGGCGGTGTGGCCCGGCGTGGGCACGACGCGACCGCGCAGGCCGTAGGGCTCGAGCGCGATACCCTCATGGAAAAGCAGGTCGGGCTCGAAGGCTTCGAATTCCTCGTCCACGAACGGCCGCAGCACGCGGCCGAGCCAGTCCTGCACCGCGACCACGCCGTTGCGACCGGCCCGGACCAGCGGCGCATCGCCGGTGTGCAGCGCGACCTGCGCGCCCGTGCGGCGCCGGAGCTCCGCCGCGCAGCCGGCGTGGTCGCTGTGGCCGTGCGTGAGGAGAATGAGCGCGAGATCCTTCGGCTCGACCCCGTGGGCCTTGAGGCCGGCCAGGATGCGCGGGAGGTCGCCGGGCGCACCGGTGTCCACCAGCACGGGCCGCTCACCACGGAGCAGATAACAGTTGGAGATCGAACCTTTGATCCGGATGAGCACGACGAAACTCAGTTGGCCGCCAGCGGCAGTTCCGCGCGGACGGACGGGGCGTTCTCTGTCGGGAAATCCGGCGGCACGGGGAAGGTTACGGGCCGCTGGGCCAGCCATTGCAGGGCGCGGACCAGGATCGTCTGCACGCCGGCGTCGCGCACGGTCACCGGCTGCGTGTCGCCCTTCCAGACGTGGCCGAGGGTGGAGGTGTAGACGCGGCCTGAGCCGTAGCTGACGGTCCACTCGATCGGCCAGTTCAGCTTGGTGCGCACGGTGTCGTTGGCGTAGGAAAGCACCTCGACGTTCTCGGCCGGGCCGCGGGCGTAATTGTAGACCTCGATGTCCGCTGCCTTCCATTGGCGCGGCAGGCCCTGGTGGATCGGATGGTCGCCGAGCCGGATGATGAGGGCGTCGAAGCGCGGGCCGTGGCTGGTGTTGTTGCCCTCGCCCGCGGGGATGCGGATGATTTTCTCGTCATCGCCAACCTGCAGGGCGGGGCCGAATTCCTTTTTGCGCCAGCCGAGACCGATGATCCGATTGTAGGCGGGCCAGTCGGCGAAGGCGTTGTTGCCGGCGTGCCAGACGTAGAGGCCGCCGCCATCGCGGACGTAGTCCTCGAAATCCGTGCGGATCCCGGCCGGCCAGGGCGCACCGCCGTTGAGGTCGTTGTAGTGCTGGATGACGACGTCGTAGTCGCGGAACCGCGGACGCCACTCGTCCCAGCCCGGCGATGCCGCGGTGGGCGGGGCGGTGGAGACGGCGACGTCGAACAGTCCGGTCGGCTCGAGGATCGCGCGGATGCAGCGCGTGGTCAGCTGCCAGTCATGGTTGCTGCAGCCGTCGACGATGAGGACCTTGATCCTTGCGGGTCCGGCCGCGGCCAGGGGGCTCAAAGCGGCGAGGAAGGTGAAGAAGGTCAGCAGGGGACGCATGGGGAATGGGTATTAAGGTAGGGCGGGACCGCTGGGCCCGCCGTCAGTAGGCACCCATACAAATTTCCAGTCTTCCGTCTTACCCACAAGGCCTTTCCGGACCGGATTCTGTCGAATGTAGTCGGTTTTCTCCTGATGACTTTCGTCCGAGCGCAGCCGGTGATCAAAAAAATCACGCTGCCAATGGATACCGGCCTTCTTGGCGATGATCTCTTTCCAGTTGGCGATGACCTTGGCCGGGTCTCGTTCCGTGGGGAACGAAATCAAGGCGTGCAAGTGGTCCGGCATCAACAGCCACAGGTGCACGAACCAATCACAACGCTGCTGGCGATACTCAATGGACTCCCAGATGGAGGCGGCGACTGGATCAAGGCATAGCTGGTTGGTGCCACGGGTCGCGCAGCAGACCGTGACAAAGAAAATGGCTTCATGGCGTGCCCAGACGGGAATGCCGTGGGGCAGCTTTTGCCTTTGAGGCAGGTTCTGCGGCAGCTCTTTCATGATCGCGGCGGGCCCAGCGGTCCCGCCCTACCCAAATACAGGCGATTAAAACTTCAGGTGCTTTACCGTGAGGCCCTTGTTGATGAGCTGCTTCAGGGAATCCAAGCCAATGCGCAGGTGGGACGTGACGTGATCGTTGTCGACCTTCTTGTCGGTTTCGGCGGTCTTCACGCCCTCGGGGGTCATCGGCTCGTCGGAGACGAGGAGCAGGGCACCGGCGGGGATCTCGTTGGCGAAGGCGGTGATGAAGATCGTGGCGGTCTCCATGTCCACGGCCATGGCGCGGATTTTCTCCAGGTAGGCCTTGAAGACCTTGTCGTGTTCCCACACGCGGCGGTTGGTGGTGTAGACGGTGCCGGTCCAGTAGTCGCGCTTGTGGTCGCGGATTGTGGTGGAGATGGCCTTTTGCAGGGCGAAGGAGGGGAGGGCCGGCACCTCGGGGGGAAAGTAGTCGTTGCTTGCGCCCTCGCCGCGGATGGCGGCGATGGGGAGGATGAGGTCGCCGATCTTGGCGCGGTGCTTCACGCCGCCGCACTTGCCGAGGAAGAGGACGGCCTTGGGGTCGATGGCCGAAAGCAGGTCCATGACGGTGGCGGCGGTGGCGCTGCCCATGCCGAAGTTGATGATGGTGATGTCACCCGCTGTGGCACTGGTCATGGGCTTCTGGCGGCCATGCACGGGCACGCGGTGCCACTGGGCGAAGAGCGTGACGTAGCGATCGAAGTTCGTGAGCAGGATGTAGCGGCCGAACTGCTTCAACGGGACGCCGGTGTAGCGGGGCAGCCAGTTGGTGACGATTTGTTGCTTGGTCTCCATGTGATTGCTTTTGCCCTCAAAAAAATAACCCCGCCGGAGAGCTTGGCGAGGTTAATCAGGGCAGGCAGGTGGCAGCGCTTACCAGTGCAGGCTCAGCTCGGCGCCCCAGGTGAGCGGGGCCCCGGGGGTGGCGTGGCCCACGCCGGGCGTGATCGAGCTGTAGTATTCCTCGTTGCCGAGGTTGCGGCCGAAGAAGTGCAGCTCGCCGCGGGCGAAGGCATAGCCGGCGTCCGCCTCGATGAGGCTGTAGGAGCGCTGGGCGAACATCGCCGTCTCCTGCTCGTCGTAATACGTGGTGCCGGTCCAGATGATCCCGGCGCCGGCGAAGAAGCCGGTGGCAGGCCGCCAGTCGATGCGCAGCGAGCCGTTGCCGGCGGGCGCGAAGGGCACCTGACTGCCCGAATAGTTCGAGCCGGTGAACGGGTCGGTGAAGTCCTCCAGCGTGGCGCGGGAGATCGAGGCCGCGAGGGTCACGGTGACGTCGTGACCGGCCCTCCACTCGGACTCGAGCTCGAAGCCCAGCACGCGGGCGCGGTCGGCATTCACGACGAGATATTCGTCGGTGAACGAGCCGGGCACGGCGAAGGAGCGTTCGATCTGGTAGCCGCTCACGCGGGAGGCGTAGGCCCGCGCCGTGTAGGTGAGGTTGGCATCTTTCGGCGTGGCGCTGAGCGCCGCCTCCAGGCCCCAGGTGCTTTGCGGGCCGAAGCCGGCGAGGTCGGCCCGGCCGGTGTAGGCGGAGTAGCCGCCGGCCTTGAAACCGCGGGCCAGCGTGAGCGTGAAATCTGTCGTCGCGTCGACCTGGTAGCCCGCCGAGATGCTCGGGAGAAACGCCGACCAGTCGTCATCGCGGCGCAACACGGTGGAGGCCGGGATCGTCTCGATGCGCTCGAAATCCTTGGCGGTGCGCTCAACGCGCAGGCCGGGCGTGATGAACCAGCCGGGGGCGGGCGTGAAACTCGCGCGCCCATACAGCGCGAGCAGGTCGGCGTCCGTCGTGAAGGCCGACTGCTCGATCGGGAAGCCGCTGAACACCCGGTCGGTGGAACCCTGCGTGCGGGAGGAGGAATAGAAGGCGCCGCCGGAATATTGCTCGCTGGTGTAGCGCACTTCCTCGGTGAAGGTGCGCTGCGATTGCGTGAGCGCGGAATCGAAGTCCAGGCCGCCGAAGACGACCAGCCGGTTGTTATAGGGGGAAAGCTCCCAGTCGGCATAGCTGGTGGTGGCGCTGAGCGTGCCGTCGGCCAGCTTGCGGGTGATGCCGAGCGCGGCGGCCGCGAAGTCGGTGTCGGCTTCGCCCTCCTTGCCGCGTTGGACTTCATAAAGCGGCCCATCCAGCGGCACGAGGGCCTGCGCGCCATCGCGGGAACGCTGGCCGAGGACATGGAGCGAAAGTTCCAGGTCAGCCGCGGGCCGGTAGCGCAGGCGCATGCGGCCGGAGAGAGATTCGCGGTCATCCACGTTCTGGTTCAGCTCGGTGTTGCGGATGTAGCCGTCGCGCTGGCTGGCGTTAACCGCGGCCGAGACATCGGACTGCGCGTTGGGTGCGCCTTGGACCGCGGCGCCGAAGGTGAGCAGGCCGTAATTGCCGGCGGAGAGACTCGCGCGGGCCTTGGATCCGGTCCCGGGCTGGGCGGTCACGAGTTGGATGACACCAGCATCGCCGGCGCGGCCGAAGAGCGTGGCGGCCTGTGGTCCGCGGTGGATGGCGATCTGCGCAAGGTCGTACAGCCCGGTGGGGAAGGTGAACGCGCTGGCGAGGGGGATGTCGTCGAGGTAGATCGGGGCCGACGAATCGCTGAAGAAGGGCGTGTTGCCGAGGCCGCGCAAGGTCGTGATCTCGCCGAAGCCACGGGCCCCGGCGTCACTGACGGCGAAGCCGGCGGTGTGGCGGGCGATGTCGGCCAGCCCGGCCGAGACGTCGGCGCCGGCGGGCAGTGCGGCAATGGTGGGCTGCGCCGACCGGGTTCCGGCCGGGCCGGTCACGGCCATGGTCGGGAGCTGCTGCACGGCATCGGCGGAGAGCAGGGCCGGCAGGGTGGCGATAAGAATCAGGGAAGCGAGGCGGAGAAGGGACAATCTCATGAGTGAACCGTCGAATGGGAGCCCCCGGTGACAAAATCGCAAGCCCGCTTTAGGTCATGCGAGGTAGGGCGCAATGGCCGGGCGTACGGTCTGTGTGCGCCTCTTGTCCTCACGTTGTGGCCAACCCAAAATTTGCACCGTTGCCAAACCTAAGCCCCTGCGCTTGGCTGCCCTGCACCGGTCAGGCCGTAAAACGCGGTGTGGCCGAATAACACTGATCGGCTGAAGAAATATGCGTCACCGCTATTCAATCATCGGACTCATAGTCGGGTTTCTCGCTGTCGCGATCGCCGCATTCGAAAGTCACTTGGCTGCAACCACACCACCCGTAGAGGATAAACGTTCCTTCCGGGAATTGGCGACGGAGGCCGGAAAGAAAGTTTTGAAAGAAAAAGTCCTGAAGGAAGAGCCAACCGAGGTTTCCCCGAAGCCCTTTCATCCGGTTCGAGTCACCTACACATTGATGGGACTGGCCGCGATGGGCCTTGGAGCGGTTTCGTGGATCAGGAAAGAGCACGTTCGGATGTCTGGCGGAGCTGTTGCGCTGGGGTTGGTCGCCATCTGCTGGCAATGGGTGCTTATTGGTGTATGCATCGCGGTCGTTATTTTCCTGCTCGCCCATCTCTCTGTATGAAAAGAGCCGTCCAGCTCAGCACGGACAACTCCGGGGCTTCGCCCCTTGGCGTCTGATTGAGAACGTTCGCTGAACGAACGCCGATGCTCACCCACCGACATCACCCAGGCAAACTCGTGGCGCTCGTTGTGCTCCTGGTGTCAACGACCTCCCTCGCTTTCGGGGCAAAGGAGGATTTCGAGAAAATCGCAAAGCAAGCTCTCGCGGAATTTCATGCGAAGAGTTTCCGGGAGGGAGACATCAAAGGGTGTGTCTCGCTCTATGCCGGGGATGCGAAGTTTTTTGTAGACAACAAACTGGCCGCCAGTGGCGAGGAAGGATTGCTGAAATTCTACCAGGAGCTGCGCGACGTTGACGGGATTCGAAAAATTGAGATCGATGAATTTGTACACATCGGGAGCAATGAAAACGTTGGGTGGGCAATCTTCAACTACACCAAGGAATACGATCTCAGGAATCGCGATCCGCAGTTTCTTAAAAACCACAAGTTGGAAGGATTCTCTGCTCTGAACGTCAGACAATATGGCACCGCCATTTTTGCGAAAATTGACCGTCGATGGAAGATTCAGACGATGACGGTTTTCGATCCGGAAATATGGGAGCCGAAAAAATAGCAACCAGCTGCCCGAGCCAAAGCGCTCCACACATGGAGCATCTTGAACGGCGGAGGTACGAAGGATCCAGATCAGCATGAAAACAAGACAGTCGGCCCTCACTGATATTCCCTATGCCTATGAGATCTGCCATCGGACGGCATACTGCGGCCAGGACGCCTCATCCGTGGTGACGGATCCTTACCTGTTCGGTCATTACTATTCCGCCCCGTATATCATCCACAATCCTGAGTGGTGCTGGGTGGCGGAAGACAGCCGCGGAGTCGTCGGTTATCTCGTAACCGCTCCTGATACCAGGCGCTATACCAGCTGGATGAACAAGGAATGGCTTCCTCATGTGCGAGCCCTCTACAAAGGATGTTCACCTGATCCCCAGTGGACGGACTTTGAAAAGTGGATGAGAGGGTACATCCATGACGATGCGGCTTTTCCCGACTTCGTTGATGAGTACCCGGCCCACCTGCACATATGCTTCCTTCCCCGGGGACAGGGCCAGGGGTTGGGGTCGGGTGCACTCAAGCTGTTCGAGGCCAAGCTGCGGGCCGGGGGCATACCGGGCTACTGCCTCGGCATGGCCGAGAACAATCATCGGGCGGGCGAGTTCTACGTTAAGCAGGGCCTGCAGCTCATTCGCCACGATCCGGGAGTAATCTATTACGGAAAGAAAGTTTAAAGGACTTCGGCGAAAAACGGAGACAATAGACAAACGACGTCGAACAGGAAACCGGGCGCGAAGCGGGGCGTCTTCATGCGATTCACCTTGGGCGCCGGCCTGTGGTTGGCCATCCGGCCCCGGGTGTAAATGCGTTAATTTTTCTCGGCCATGCAACTAACACATTATTCCGACGCAAGTAGTTGCAATGTGTGCCGATGAAGTTTCTCTGACCCCATCCCCATGTGTTTTCGTCTCCGGTTCACCCTCATTTTCCTGCTCCCTGCCGCGGTCGTTTGGTCCGCCGAACCGGTCTTGGATTCCTTCAAGAAGGACATCAAGCCGGTGCTCGAGCAATATTGCTACGGCTGCCACGGTGACGGGGAGAGCAAGGGCGGCATCACGCTCGACGGCTTCAAGACGGAGGCCGAGGTCAGGGACCACAAGCTCTGGCTGCGGGTGCTCAAGAACACCCGCTCGCACATCATGCCGCCGGCCGATGAGGAGGAATTGCCGCCGGAGGAGATCGAGAAGCTCGCCACCTGGATCAAGCGCGACGCCTTCGGGCTCGATCCCGCCCGGCCCGATCCGGGCCGCGTCACCGTGCGCCGCCTCAACCGGGTCGACTACCGCAACACCATCAAGGAACTGGTCGGCGTCGATTTCGACACGCTGAAGGAATTCCCCGCCGACGACACCGGGCACGGCTTCGACAACATCGGCGATGTGCTGACCATCTCACCCATGTTGCTCGAGAAATACCTCGATGCCGCGCAGGCCATCATCTCCGGCGCCGTGCCCACCAGCGCCCGAGTGGTCGCGGAGCGTCCGCTGGCCGGCAAGGAGTTTGTCACGGTGAGGATGGAAACGCCGGCCACACTCGTCGGCGACACGGCCGCGCCGGCCACCGCACCCGCCAAGCCGGCGGAAGCGCCCGCGCCTGCGCCGGCCGTGACGCCGGATGCGACTCCCACTGCCGCTCCCGTTGCTCCGCCCGTTTTCCTGCGCCCCGCGCCGACGATCGAGGGCAACTCGCTGGACCTGTCCTACTACACGCCGGCCACCGTGGCGGCGAAGCACAAGGTGGAGCATGCAGGCAAATATCAAGTGGTGGCCGATCTCCGCGCCGCCGAGCGCTACGTGGATGACCAGTTTGACTACAACCGCTGCCGCATGCTCATCCGGGTGGATGGCGAGAAACTGCTCGAGCAGGAATTCGTACGGGAGGGCGACAAGAGCTTCAAGTTCACCTTCGATCGCGAATGGACCGCCGGCGAGCATGAGGTCTCCTTTGAAATCATCCCCATCGGGCCCGATCGCGAGCAGAAGCGCCTGCTCCGCCTCCGGTTGAACAACGTCACGATCCGCGGCCCGTATGAGGAAAAGCACTGGGTGCGGCCGGCCAATTACACCAAATATTTCCCCAAGCCGGTGCCGGCACGCGCCGGCGCGCGCACCCAATACGCGCGAGAACTGCTCGCCGACTTTGCCACCCGCGCCTACCGGCGGCCGGTGGATCAGCCCGCCCTCGACCGGCTCGTCAAGATGGCCGGCACGGTCTCGGCGCAACCCGGCGGGACCTTTGAGGCGGGGATCGCCCAGGCCATGGTCGCGGTGCTCGCGTCGCCGCGCTTCATCTTCCGCGAGGAGGGCGTGCTGCCGCTCGCCCTCGGCCAGACTCATCCGCTGGTGGACGAGTATGCGCTGGCCTCGCGCCTGTCCTATTTCCTCTGGTCGTCGATGCCCGATGCGGAGCTCTTCCGCCTCGCCGGCGCGGGCCGGCTCCGCGCCGAGCTGCCGGCGCAGCTCAACCGGATGCTGGCCGACCCGCGCTCGAAGGAGTTTGTCCGCAATTTCACCGGCCAGTGGCTGCAGGCGCGCGACGTTTCCAACGTACAGATCAATTCCTTTGCCGTCTTTTTCCGCGAACACCCGGATCCCGGGGTGGAGCAGGCGCAGGAAATTTTCCGCCGCCTCCAGCGCATCCCGGAGGAAAAGCGGACCCCGGAGGAGAAGGAGGAGTTTGCCAAGGCCCGCACCATCTTCCGGGCCGTCTTCCGGGCGCCGAAGCCCGATCTCAACTACGGCCTGCGCGAAGCGATGCGGTCCGAGACCGAAATGACCTTTGCCCATGTGCTCAAGGAGGACCGCAGCCTGCTCGAGCTCATCGAGAGCGACTACACCTTCCTCAATGAGGATCTGGCGAAGCATTACGGCATCGCGGGCGTGACGGGGAAGGAGATGCGCAAGGTGCAGCTCGCCTCCGACAGCCCGCGCGGCGGCGTGCTCACCCAGGGCACGGTGCTGACCGTGACCTCCAATCCCACCCGCACCTCCCCGGTCAAGCGCGGCGTCTTCATCCTGGAAGCGATCCTCGGCACGCCGCCGGCCCCGCCCCCGCCCAACATCCCCGCGTTGGAGGATGCCGCCAGCAAGGAAGAGCTGGCCAAGATGACCCTCCGCGAGACCCTCGCCCTGCACGCCAAGAACCCGCTGTGCCGCTCCTGCCACAACCGCATGGACCCGCTCGGCCTCGCGCTCGAGAACTTCAACGCCCTCGGCATGTGGCGCGAGAGCGAGATGAACCACCCGATCGAGAGCAAGGGCAAGCTCATCACCGGCGAGAAGTTCGCCGACATCCGCGAGCTGAAACATATCCTTGCGACTGAGCACCGGCAGGATTATTTTCATAATATCGCCGAAAAGCTGCTAACCTACGCGCTGGGCCGCGGCCTCGACTACACGGATGTCGAGGCGGTGGACCGGCTCGTGGCGCAGCTCGAGGCCGCCGACGGCCGGCCCTCCGCGCTCCTGCGGGGGATCGTCGAGTCGGTCCCGTTCCAGCAGCGCCGCCTTTCTCCCGCCCTCCAGACCGCCGAGCAACCCGCTCCCGTCCTCCTCACGCCGCACGGCTAATCCCAGTCACCTCTCCCGATGAACACGCCCCAAGACTCCACCATGGAGAAACATTTCTCCCGCATGAACCGCCGCAGCTTCCTCAAGGGCCTGGGCGCTTGCATCGCGCTGCCGGCGTTCCACTCCCTGGGCGCCGCCCGGCTCATGGCCGCCGCCACCGCCACCCAGCTGGCCACGACCGCCACCGGCGCACCCCTGCGCACGGCCTTCGTCTTCTTCCCCAACGGCGCGATCCCGTCCCGCTGGTGGCCCACGGGCGGTCAGACCGACTTTGCCCTGCAGAGCACCCTAGCCCCGCTCGAGGGCGTGCGGAAGCACATCCAGGTGCTCGGCGGGCTGGCGCACGCCAACGCCGAGGCTGGCAACGACGGCGGCGGCGACCACGCGCGCGGCAACGGCGTGTTCCTCACCGGCGTCCGCATCAACAAGAGCGCCACCGATGTGCGCGCCGGCATCTCGATCGACCAGGTGATCGCCAACCAGGTCGGCCACCTCACCCGTTTCCCCTCGCTCGAGCTCTCCTGCGACGCCAACCGCAAGTCCTCCGACTGCGACTCGGGCTACTCTTGCGCCTACCAGTACAACATCTCCTGGCAGTCGGCCACCACGCCGATGACGCCCGAGAACAACCCGCGCCTGGCGTTCGAGCGCCTGTTCGGCGCCGGGGCCCACGGCGAGCGGGCGGCCAACGCCCAGCGCCGCATGCTCGAGCGCCGCTCGGTGCTCGACTACGTGATGGCGGATGCCAGCAGCCTAGGCAAGCGGCTGGATACCCAAGACCGGAGCAAGCTCGACCAATACCTGACCGGCGTCCGCGAAATCGAGGCTCGCATCCAGAAGGCCGAGCGCTTCGGCCCCAACATCGATCCCGGTGAGACCACGCCCGCCGGCATCCCCGCCACCCACGCCGAATATGTCGAGCTCATGTACGACATGATGCTCATCGCCTTCAAGACCGACTCCACCCGCGTTGCCACCTTCGTCCTCGGTCACGACGGCGACAACCGCTCCTTCAGTGAGATCGGCATCACCGAGGGCCACCACGACCTGTCCCACCACCAGAACAACGCCGAGCGCGTGGACAAGGTGGCGCAGATCGACCGCTGGTATGCCGAGCAGTTCAGCAAGTTCCTCGTCCGGATGGACAACACCCCCGACGTGGACGGCCACTCGCTGCTGCACAACTCACGCATCCTCTACGGCAGCGGCAATGCCGACGGCAACCGCCACACCCACGACAACCTCCCGCTCATCCTCGCCGGCGGTGGTGGCGGCACGCTCAACGGCGGGCGTTTCGTCAACCACGGCTCGCAGCCGCTCTCCAATCTCTTCCTCAGCATGGCCGACCAGGCCGGTGTCACCGGCCTCGAGCGCTTCGGCGACTCGACCGCGCGGCTGGGGAACGTGTAAGGGGGAACTTCCACGGCGAAGTCGCCGTGGCTCCAGTCTTGAAAATGGAGCGCGGGCGACCTCGCCCGCGTGGACGGCCGTAAAGCGTGAAGACGGGGCCAGCAGCCCTGCGGGTCCGCTCATTCCTTCTTCTCGCCGGTGGTGGCGGTGACGTCCTGCAGCCACTCGAGCAGGACGGCCTTCTCGCCGTTCTTGTCGTAATCGGCCTTCAGGGCGGTGAGTCGCTCCTGCATCTTCGGGTCGTTGCGCAGCCGGCGCGAGAGTTTCGGCTTATGCGGCATCTTGTCCTCCAGGGTGTATTGCTTGAGCCGGCCGATTTCGGGCAGCGTCGAGCGGATCGCCTCGTCGGTGCTCAAGTCGAGGTCGCCCCGGGTCTCCTGCTCGCCGTTGATCACCTCGCCGTGGCACAGGACGCAGCTTTGGTTGAAAATTTTCCGGATCTCCGGCTTGAGCGGCAGCCGGGCCTCGAGGGCCGGTTCGGCGGCGGCGGCGAAAGCGGCGGGCAGGGTGAGGGCAAGGGTGGCGAGGAGGAGGCGGGGGGGGCGCATGGGAGTGTGGTGGTCAGTTGGACGCAGCGGTCTCAAGCAAGGTTACGATGCGCTCGATTTCTTTCGCGGGGAGCGGGCCGGATTTATTGAGGAGCAGCATGAAGTCGGCAAGCAGCTCTTTTTCCGGGGCGGTCAGCTGGTCGCGGTAGCCGGGCATTTGGGTGGCCTGGCCCTCGAAGTATTTCTTCGTCATCTTCCCCGTCAGGCCCGCCTCGATGGCGCGGCCGCGGCCGTGGTCGATCCAGTGCAGGATCTCGCTGCGGTCGCCGTTGGCCGTGAGTTTGAGGAAATCCTGGCCGAAGAAACCAGGGATGTAGCCCTTGAAGGAACCGGGGTTCTTCACGCCGCCCTGGCCGAGCTCGCCGTGACACTGGTAGCAGCCGAGCTTGCGGGAAAGCTGGTCGCCGGAAACGAGCAGCTGGTCACCGGTGGGCGCCGGGCCGGTGGCCGGTTCGGATTTGCCGGCGGGCTCGGCGGAGAATTTCAGTCCCTCGGCCAGGATCCAGGCGGCGATGGCCTCGATTTCATCGGGTTGGAGCCGGTCCTTGTAGGCGGGCATGCGAATGAGGAGCTTTTTGTGCCGCTCGGCCTCGGCGGCCGGGGCGCCATTGGTGATCCAGTCCACCAGTTCGTCGACCTTCACGATGTCACCGTCCCAGAAGGTGGGGTTGGACTTGGCCGCCCATTTGTCGGGCGCGGCCTGCCGGAGATTGAAGCGCTTCTCGCCGTCGCCCCGGCCGTGGCACGCGAAGCAGCCGGCCGTGTCGGCGAGTTGGGCGCCACGGGCCACCGGCGAATACTCAGGCTGCTTTTCGACCTGGAAGAGAATCGTCCCGCCGATGCCCAGGGCCAGGAGGGCGAGCAGGGCAACCGTCAGGATCTTGCCCGCATTCGCTGGCGATGAGTCGGGCAGGCGCGTTACCATGGCTGAATATTATGCGCCCGCTGCGGTCAGTGTCGCGGCTTAGACTCCCGCGAGCGTGGGCTTCACGTTGAGGTGCTCCTCGCCGACGTATTTCGCGGACTGCTCGTCGGCGTGATAGCTGGAGCGGACGAGCGGGCCGGACTCGACGACGCCGATGCCGAGGCCGAGTGCGACTTCCTTCCACTTTTTGAATTCCTCGGGCGTCACCCAGCGGTCGACCGGCCAGTGCTGCGGGGTGGGCTGGAGATATTGGCCAAGCGTGAGGATGTCGGTCTTGTCGGAGGCGATGTCGCGGAGGGTCTGCTCGATTTCCTCCGGCTTCTCGCCGAGGCCGAGCATGATGCCGGTCTTGGTGGTGAAACCGCGGGACTTGGCGTGCTGGAGCATCGAGCGGGAGCGGTCATAGCGGGCCTGCACGCGCACGGGACGCTGGAGGCGCTCGACCGTCTCGAGGTTGTGGTTGAAGATGTCGGGCTTGGCGGCGAGGACGAGGTCGACCTGGTCGAGCTTGCCGACGAAATCCGGCACAAGCACCTCGATGGCGCACTGGGGGTTCTTGTAGCGGACGGCGCGGATCGTGGCGGCCCAGACGCTGGCGCCGCCGTCCTTCAGGTCGTCGCGGGCGACGGAGGTGATGACGCAGTGGCGCAGGCCCATCTTGGCGACGCCGTCGGCCACGCGGGCGGGTTCGCCGAGGTCGTGCTCCGTGGGGCGGCCGTTCTGGATCGCGCAGAAATTGCAGGAGCGGGTGCAGATGTTGCCCAGGATCATCACCGTGGCCGTGCCGCGCGACCAGCACTCGCCGATGTTGGGGCATTGGGCGCTCTGGCAGACGGTGTGCAGCTTGTTGTCCTCCACCATCCTGCGGGTGGCCTGGTAGGCCGGGCCGGAGGGCAGCTTGGCGCGGAGCCAGTCGGGTTTGCGTTGGGCGGACATCAGAAGCCCCGAATGGACACGAAAACACCCCAAGCTCAAGTGGGTTTTCGGCACCCCGGGCCAGCCGCGAGAGACTCCCGTCAGGTGGCCCACGGGCGGAGCACCCGGCACCCGATCATGAATGGGGATGCGCCGAGCCCACCGTTTCACCCGTCAGGCCCATCCGGGCTGCATACAAGGACAACTGTACGGCGCGATGGAGGCCGGTTTTCTTGAGCAGTTTGGTGCGGAAATTGTTCACTGTGAAAAAACTGACGCCGAGCTTGGCCGCGATTTCCTTGGAGCTGAGGCCTGCGGCAATGTGGCGTAGCACGGTTTGTTCGCGCCGGGTCAGCACGGGCTTCTTCACCGGCGGCACCTGCGGGGAGTGAACCATTTGCCGGACGGCTTCACTGGTCTGGCGGCACAGGTAGGCTTGGCCGGTACTGACGGATTGAATCGCCGTTTTAATCTCCGCCGTCGCCGACGCCTTGCTCAGGATGCCATCCGCCCCGGCAGCGAGGGCGCTCTTGATGAGGGTATTGCTTAAAAACCCGGAAAAGATGAGCACGTGCGCCCCGGGGCACACCGTCTTGATCTGGGCGAGAGGATCGAGTCCGGTGGAATCGGGCAGCCCCACATCCAGGATCACGAGATGGGGTTGCTGCTTCCGGCAAATCTCCACGGCTTCCGTACAGCGGCCCGCGTGGCCCACGACCTGATACCCTTTCAACTGTCCGATGATTTCCGTGATGAGTTCCACCAACATGGGGTGGTCATCCACGATGACTACCTTCACTTGGTTGTTGGATGCAGGGTTGAGTTGCATGGCAGGTTCTCCTGGTTGGCAGGGAGCGTGGATTCGCTCGATGCGGGTTTGGTTTTCATATTGGCCCTGTTGGAGATACACCTAGTTTATTTACAAATAATCCCTATCATTAATAGGGTATAGAACCTATTATTTGAGATAAGTCGAGCTAAATGCAATAAATTTGCCCGAAATAATCATCGTATGGCTTTGCGGCTGATAGGCGCCCGAATCGGGCTAAAAAGGAGGACGTGGGAAGCCGCGTTTCTTGAGCAAGCGACCTTTGTCGCCCCATCGCTGCGCCAACAATCTGCCGGGGCACGACGACGGCCTGATGGGAGTCGTGGCCAATGGAGCGCACGTGAGTCCGCCATGGACTTCGGCCCGGTGTTCCCTTCAAGCCGTACGACCCGATTCGGCGCGCGGCAGGTCGGCGCTGAGGCCGGCCGGGCGATTCCTACTTTCCGTTTGCCCCGCGAGCCGGGGCGGCCAAGCGTGCCGCGTTCCATGAGCGACATTCCCCAGGACATCACCCACGACCAGTATGCCGTGCGGCTCAAGAAGCTGCAGGATATGCGGGCGGCGGGCGCGGATCCCTTCCGGGCCAGCTGCGACCAGACGCATTTCTCCGCCGAGGCGCTGAAAGCCTACGTGGACGGGCAGGACAACGCCGTGGCCGTGAAAGTCGCCGGCCGGCTCGTTGTCATCCGCGACATGGGCAAGAGCCAGTTCGTCAAGATCCTCGACCAACAGGGTCAGCTCCAGCTTTACGTGAAGAAGGACGTCATCGGCGACGAGGCCTATGCGGCTTTCAAGAAGCTTGATCTCGGCGACATCATCGGAGCCAGCGGTACGCTCTTCAAATCCAAGAGCGGCGAGATCACCGTCCGCGTCGAGCAATACGCCCTCGTGTCCAAGGCCCTGCGTCCGCTCCCCGAAAAGTGGCACGGCCTGACCGACCCCGAGACGGTCTACCGCCAGCGCTATCTCGACCTGATCGTCAACCCCGAGTCCCGCGCCCGCCTGATGCTTCGCAGCCGGATCGTGGCCAGCATCCGCGCGACGCTGGCCAGCCGGAAATTCCTCGAGGTCGAGACGCCCGTGCTCGAGGGCGTGGCCGGCGGTGCCGCCGCGCGGCCCTTCGTCACGCACCACAATGCGCTCGGCGCCGATTTCTACCTGCGCATCGCCCTCGAGCTGCGGCTCAAGCGCCTGCTCGTCGGCGGCTACGACCGCGTGTTCGAAATCGGCCGCATCTTCCGCAACGAGGGCGTCTCCCGGAAGCACAACCCCGAGTTCACGATGCTCGAGGTTTACCAGGCGTACTCGGATTTCCGTGGCATGATGGCGCTCATCAAGGCGATCTTCGCCGATCTCTGTCGCGACGTCATCGGCGCGACCGAGATCAAGCACGCCGCGAGCGGCCAGCTGATAAACTTTGCCGGCGAGTGGCGCGAGGCGCGTTACTTCGACCTCATTGACGAGACCGTGGGCTTCAAACTGGGCGCCTTGCGCTCCTCACCCGACTATCGCGCCAAGGCGACCGAGGCCGCGACCAAGCTGGGCCTGGAGGTTCATCCCGGCTGGGAGACCCACGAGATCGTGAACGAGATCTTCGGCAAGAAGATCGAGCCCACGCTGATCCAGCCGACCTTTGTCACGCACCTGCCCAAGGAGCTTTGCCCGCTGGCCAAGCTCAACCTCGAGGACGCCGGCCTGATCGACGTTTTCGAACTGATCATCGGCGGCATGGAGGTGGCCCCGGCCTACTCCGAGCAGAACGACCCCTTTGTGCAGCGCGAGATGTTCGAGAAGCAGGTCGGCGAGGACCAGCAGAAGATGGACACCGACTTCCTGCTCGCGCTCGAGCACGGCATGCCGCCCGCCGGGGGCATGGGCGTCGGCATCGACCGCCTCTGCATCCTGCTCACCGGCGCAGAGAGCATCCGCGACGTGATCCTGTTCCCGTCCTTGCGGCCCACTGAAGCCAAGTAAGGCAATGGCCACAAAAAGCACAGAAAGCGCAAAAATCCGATTCCGCCTTTTTGTGTCCTTTTGTGCTTTTTGTGGCTAATCCCGTCTTATGCCTTGGTCGATCTATCTGGCGTTCAAGCAGCTTTTCCCCTCGGGGCGGCGGTTGCCGTTTTTCACGTTGATCTCGGTGTTGGGGGTGGGGCTGGGCGTGGCGCTGATGCTGGTCTCGACGAGCGTCATGGGTGGCTTCGGCCACCAGGTGAAGGCGATGATCGTCGACACGCAGGGCGAGGTGCAGATCCGCGGCCGCAAGCCGCTCGGCGCGACCGACACGCTGGAAAAAACCATCGCCGGGGTGCCCGGGATCGCGGCCTTTGGGCCCTACGCGCAGGGCGTGGTCATGCTCGAGTTCGAGCACCGGCCGGCGTTTCCTGCGGTGCAGGGCTTCGATATCGCACGGATCAGGCAGGTCATCCCCCTGGAACGCTACCTGATCGAGGGTTCGCTGGACGACCTCGACGATGACTCGATGATTCTCAGCTCCCAGCTCGCCTATGGCCTCGGGGCGAGGATCGGTGACAAGGTCAGCGTCTACTCGCCGCTCATGCTCGAGCGGATGAAGCAGAACGAGGTGCTGCTGCCGCGCGAGGTGCGCGTGGCGGGGATTTTCCGGATCGGCCACCAGCAACTCGACAGCTCCACGGTCATCTGCTCGCTGCGGCTGATGCAGGACCTCTACGGCCTCGAGAAACTGGTGCATGGCTACAATGTGCGCCTCGCGCCCGGCGCCGATCCCGACCGGGTCGCCGCCGCGCTCAATGCCGTGCTGCCGGAAGGCATCGGCGCCCTGACCTGGTTCGAGGCCAACGCCGACTTCCAGACCGTGCTCAGCTTCGAGCGCAACATGATCTTTTTCCTGCTGACGTTCATCATCGTCGTGGCGGCTTTCTCCATCACCAGCTCGCTCCTCGTGACCGTCGTCCGCAAGACGCGCGAGATCGGCCTGCTGGGCGCGATGGGCGGCCGGGCGCGCGATGTCGCCGCCTGCTTCTGCGTGCAGGGCCTGTTCATCGGGCTGGTTGGCACGGCGACGGGGCTCGCCCTGGGTTTCGCCCTGCTGCACTGGCGCAACGCCCTGGTGCACTTCATCGCGAAGTTCACGATGGGCCAGGAGGCCTTCGTGAAGTTCTACCAGTTCACCGACCTGCCGGCCTACACGGAGTCAAAGGACGTCATCCTGATCGTAGTGTTCTCCGTCGTTGCCTCGACCTTGGCCGGGCTGATCCCCGCCTGGCGCGCGGCGAAACTAAAACCCGTGGAGGCCCTGAGAAGCGAATGAGGCAGAACCTTCAAACCACAGAGATTATGGCCACAAAAAGCTCAAAAGGCGCAGAATTAGACGGGACCTTTTTGCGTCCTTTTGTGCATTTTGTGGCAAAACGGACTGGAGGTATTTCCCGTGGCTGATCCGGTCCTCAAAGCCATTGCGCTCAGCAAGACCTACCCGAGCGGCGACAAGACCCTCGGGGTCCTGGCCGGCATCGACCTGTCCGTGGCGGCAGGGGAAACCGTTTCCATCCGCGGCGAGTCCGGCTCGGGCAAGAGCACGCTGCTTAATCTTCTCGCCGGTCTCGATCGCGCCGACGCGGGCGAGCTTTTCTGGGGCGGCGAGGCCGCGCACCGGCTCAGCCTCGGCGAACTTACGGCCCGCCGCGGGCGGTTCCTCGGCATGGTTTTCCAAGCCTACTACCTCATTCCCGAGGTCGACGCCTTCGCCAACGTGCTGATGGGCGCGCGCATGGTCGGTGGAGTGGGGCAGGCCGAGCGCGACCGCGCCGCCGCCCTCTTGAAGCGCGTCGGTCTCGCCGAGCGCGGCCATCATCTGCCCTCGCAGCTTTCAGGCGGCGAACGCCAGCGCGTGGCCGTGGCGCGGGCCTTGATGAACCAGCCGCAGGTGATCCTCGCCGACGAGCCGACCGGCAACCTCGACGAGCGCACCGGCGACGAGGTCATCGCGCTGCTGCTCGAGGTCTGCGCCGAGGAACGGGCCGCCCTCGTGCTCGTGACGCACAATCCGCTTCACGCGAAGAAAACCAACCGCCAGCTTGTCCTGAAAAACGGGCAGATGGCGTCCGCCTGATCAAGGTCGGGCTGGCGGCGGCAGCGAGGGTTATTTCTCCACGCGCAAGATACCGTTCATGATCATGGCGTGACCGGGAAAACTGCAGATGTAGTCATAGTCGCCCGGGATCGCGGGAGCAGTGAAATAGATCGTGTCGCTCGTCTCGGGTAGCGTGAGGGCGGTGTGGAAGAGAACATCGGGGCTGTCCGGAACGTAGTTTTTCGCTGTGCCCTCCACACCGAGGAGCATGGCGGCGGCGCCGACCGCCTGGCCCTTGCCGGGTGCGCAGAGCACGAAGTTGTGCAGCATGTCGTCACTGTTGCGGAAAACGAGACGGATGCGGGTGCCGGCCTTCACTGTGAGGAGGGTCTGGTCGAACTTCAGCCCGGGCTGGGTGCCGAGGAGGATGGTCCGGTCACCGTCCTGCTGGCCCTGCCATTCCGCGGGGATCTTGGCGGGATGTTTGGCGGTGACGGCATTGGCCTCGGCTGGCACGAGCACGACGCACAGTTCCGCTTCCTGCGGATCAAGCGGGATGATCCGGTCGCCGTCCGGGCGCCGGTTGAGCGTGTAGTAGGCGACGGGGTGCAGCGGGGCGGCGGTGCCCTGCGCGGAACGCACGCCGGCGGCCTTCACCTCGTGGATGTAGCCCTCGCGCAGGCAGGCGACCGCCAGGCGGACGCTAAGCCCATCGGGCGCGACCACGACCTTGCGCACCGGGCAGGCCATACGGTTGATGGGTGCGCTGCCATAGGCGCTGTGGTAGCGGTAGGTGAATCCGGCGACAGCGTAGCTGGCGGGGTCGGCGGCGGTCTTGGGATCGACGGGCTCGGTGAACGTGAGCAGAAAGCCGTCGGGCTCGGCCTTCACCTCCTTGAGTTCGAACGGCACCCGACCGGTCCAGACGAGGCGTTCGAGGCCCTGTTGTTTCGGGCCGACGGAGCCCCAGCCACGCGCGGTTTCCCCGGCGAATAGCGAGCCATCCTCACCGGCCACGAGGCGGATGATGCCGCACTCGAAGCCCTCGCGGAAGGCATAGGCCGCGCCCTGCCAGATACCCTTCACCTTCTCAAGGGTCATGCGCATGACTTTGCTCTGGCCTTGGTCACCAACATAGAAGTGGCCGGCAAACGGGCCGAATTTTCCGCCGCTCAGGTCCTCGATGAGGCCGGAGTTGGAAATGCCGAGGATCGTGTGCGGGAACCACACGGCGGGGGTCTTGATGCCCGGGATGCGTTTGGCGACCTCGTGGAAGGGCTCGCCGGAATCGGGGATGTCCTCGGGCCGGAGCTTGACGGTGGAGCCGGCCATTTTGCTCCACGCCAGGCCGGCGGGATGGCCGGCGAAATCACCCGGCTCGACGTGGGTGACGCGGCCGGAGCCGACCCACTCGCCCTGGTTATCCGAGAAAAACCAGTCGCCTGAGGAGGAGACGGTGAAGCCGCAGGGTGAGCGCAGGCCGGCGGCGATGGGTGTCAGCTGGCCGTCGGGCGTGATCTCGACCATCCAGCCGCGCCACGGGGCGGGCGCCTGCGTGGCGCCGCCAAAGGCGACGTTGAGGGTCACGCGCAGGTTGCCGTCGGGGCCCATGACGGGACCGAACGCATATTCGTGGTAACTGCCGGAGATCGGCAGCTTGCAGACGGTTTCAAAAAGGTCGGCGCGGCCGTCGTCGTCGGTGTCGGCGATGCGGGTGACTTCCTGGCGCTGGGCGACGTAGTAGCCGCCCGGCGGTGCGGCGATGATGCCGAGCGGTTCGTGCAGACCGGAGGCGAAGAGGGTGTAGCGGGGATGCGGTTCGTCGTCGTAGGCCCCCTCGATCCGCCAGATTTCACCGCGGCGGGTGGTGACGAGCAGGGTTTTGCCGGGCAGGGGCACAATACCGCTGACCTCGAGCACGATGTCACCCGGGACGGGAATGGTGATGCGTTTCCAATAGCTGTTCTCGCGGGCGACGAGTTCGCCGGATGGCTGGGCGAAACGCTCGGCGGACGAGGGATTGTTGGTCTGGGCGCGAACGGCGCAAACTAGGGCGGGGAGGGTGAGGAAGGAAAGGAAGAGGCGCTTCATGGCGGGGTTACCAGACGAGCGTGTAGACGATGGGTTTATCGAGCGTGGCCCCGTTGATGGGCACGGCCAGTTGCTGGTGGCCGTTGCGGGTGCGCAAAACAGGCTGGACGGCCGAGCCGGCCGGCAGGTCGAGGTAATACTCACGGTCGCCGATGATGTAGCCGCGGCCTCCGGGTTGCGGGGTGATGTGCGCGGCCTCGGCCAGCAGAACCCACGATTCCCATGAGGTCGTCTTGCCCGTCACCACGAGGGTGCGGGTGAAGCCGTGGCTGGCGGGGGTGGGAGCGATGCGGTCGGTCGCGGAAAGCGAGGAGAGCTTGAATGAGAAAACCGGCAGGCCGTCCGGCTCAAGCCGGTAGCCCTGCGAAGACCGCATGGCGTCGGGCTGGTCGGGCCAGTCCTGGGCCGGGCGTTCGAGCAGGGCGAGGACCGGCTGGTTGGGCAGGGTGAGGGCGGGGCCGGTGGGTTTCGCGAATTGGTTTTCTCCCCGGCCATCCCACATTTCAAAGGTGTCGAGGAAGCCGCCGCGCCACACGCGGAGAATCGCCCCCGTCTCGGTATCATACGCGTAGTGGAGGCTGGTGGGCGTGCCGACGTTGATGGCGTAGAGACGTTTTTTGGGATCGAAGGGGACGAAACCGCGCTGCAGCCGCACGCGGTCAGCTGTCGGTTCGATCAGCAATTGCCGGGGCCGGGCTTCGGCGGAGGCGGGGCGGGTTTCGGGACTCAGCAGCTGCGGGGCGAGACCGGGGCCTTCGACCGTGAGCCGCAAGTTGGGCCGGCCCCAACCGGCATGCACATAATCCAGCCGGAAGGCATGCGGCCCGGCCGCGAGGCGCAGGGGAACGGTCTCGCTCCCGCTCTGCACGGCGGGCTGATCGTCGATGAACACGCGGCCCGGCCGGCCCTCAGTGGCCAGGGCATAGGTGCCGTCGCGCGGAACGACCAGCGTGCCGTTGAAGACGGCGTTGAACCTGCCGGCCTTTTCAAAGTCCCGGAGGGTGAGGGCAGCGATCGGACCCTCGCTTTTGGGTTTGGGGTCGAAACCGTCGCCCGGACCCGCGCCGTAGAGCTTGTAGGTGAGGCTTTCCAACCGGACGGGTGGAGCGGCCGGGTCGAACAGCTTGCAGGCGAGGGCGCGGAGGGCCACGGATCCGTGGTCGCCCTGGATCCTGAGTGGTCCAAGCGGGGCTTCGGCGGTGAACGCGGTGCCGCGGGTCGGGCCGGTCACCTCGACGTCCTCATGGATCACAAAGCCGTTGAGCACGACTTTCACGAAGCGGGCATTGGCGGTTTTTCGGCCGGCGGCGTCGAACCGGGGCGCCCGGAACTCGATGCGGAGATGCTGCCAGAGACCGGGGGCGCGGCTGGCGTTGGCGCGGGGCGGGACGCCTTCGTAGCCCTCGTGGCCCGCGCCGCGCGCCGGATCCCAGCGCTGGTAGATACCGCCGCAATCGCCGAACTTCGGGTCGGTCACGCCCCAACTGTCGAACAGCTGCACCTCATAGCGGCCCATGAGGTAGACGCCGGAGTTGGAGCCGGGCGTCAGCAGGAAATCGAGGTCCAGCTCCAGGTCGCCGTGTTCCCAGCTCGTGAAAAGGTCACCCTTGGCCTCCGCCGTGGGATTGTTCACGAGCACCCCCGTGCCGGCGAGGGCGGTCAGCTGCTTTTCTGTCCGTGGATCGCCCCCCAGGCTGGCGGCGAGCTGCCAGTTGGCCGCGGGCGCCTTGAAAGCAGCGAGGGAGTCGAGCGGAACCGCGGTTGCGGGCAGCGAGGATTGGGCTGGGGCGGAGAGAACGAGGGCGAAGGCGGCGGCGAGGGCGCCCGCCATCCGCGGGGAAGAGGGGAATGGGGTTGGCATGGAAGCCCGGCGAGAATCCCGGCCGGAGGAGCGGACCGCAACGCGGAAGTCACGCCACCCGGTTAAACAACGCTGTTGCCTCATCCTCGTGACGAATCGAGCATCCGGCCATGGCTAAGCCCAAGATCAAATGCGGGGTCGTCGGGGTCGGTTCCCTCGGCCAGCACCATGCGCGCATCTATGCCTCGTTGCCCGGCGCCGAGCTGGCGGGCATCTTCGAGACCAGCGACGCCCGCGCGGCCGAGATCTGTGGCAAGTTCAACTGCCGCCGCTTTGCCACGCTGGAGGAGCTCGGCGAGGCCTGCGACGCGGTGAGCGTCGTCGTGCCGACGGACAAGCACGCCAGGGTCGCCCTGCCGCTGCTGGCGCAGGGCTGCCACCTGCTGATCGAGAAGCCGCTGTGTGCGTCGCTGGAGGAGGCGGAGCAGGTGTTGGTCGCCGCGCGCCAGCACAACTGCCTCGTGCAGGTCGGCCACATCGAGCACTTCAACCCGGTGATGAGCTACCTCGAGAAGCACACTGGCCGCCCGCAATACATCACCACCGAGCGGCTCGCGCCCTACCAGACGCGCGGCACGGAGGTCGGCGTCGTGCTCGACCTGATGATCCACGACATCGGCATTGTGCTGGCGCTGGTGAAGTCGCCGATCCGCAAGATCGACAGCGTGGGCATCAACGTGCTCTCCAAGACCGAGGACATCGCCAACGCGCGCATCGAGTTTGAGAACGGTTGCGTGGCGAACCTCAGCGCCTCGCGGATGAGCCTGAAAAAGAACCGCGAGATCCGCGTCTTCCAGGACAACGCCTACCTCTCGCTGGATTTCATGAACCAGAAGGGCCATCTGGTGAAAAAGAGCGACATCATCGCCTACGGCCTGAAGCTGAAGGTCGGCCTGGCCAAGGCCGGCGAGGACAAGGTGCCCGTGCACGAGATTCCCATCGAGAAGGGTGAACCGCTTGCCATCGAGCTGGCGCACTTCATCGAGAGCGTGACCGCAGCGACGCAGCCCAAGGTCGGCGGCGCACTCGGCAAGTCCGCCCTCGAGGTGGCGATCACCATCACGGACGAAATCCGGCGGAAGCAGAAGTAATGGCCGAGCCGCGACAATTGCCCGAGGGACTGCCGGCACCCGCCGGTGGTTCGGTGGATTTGTTGATCGTCGCTGCGGAACACTCCGGCGACGAGCACGCGGCGCGCCTCGTGCGCGGGTTGCGGGCGAAGCATCCCGGCCTGAAGGTCTGCGCCCTCGGTGGCGCGCAGCTGAACGCCGCTGGCGTCCAGCTGCTGCGCGACCTGACCGCCGGTTCCGCCATGGGCTTCGCCGTGCTGGCGAAGCTGTCGTATTACCGGGCGTTGATCGCGGACATCGTGCGCTGGGTCGGCACGCACCAGCCGCGGGCAGTATGCTTCGTGGATTCCTCGGGCCTGAACCTGCGGATCGCGCAGGGGCTCTTCGAGGAAGGCTACTCCGTCAAGGCGGGCGGCCGGACCAAGGCGCTGTACTACATCAGCCCGCAGGTCTGGGCTTCGCGCGCTGGCCGGCGTTTCGGGATGGCGAAGCACCTCGACGGCCTCGCCGCCATTTTCCCCTTCGAGCCGGCGGTCTATGCCGACACGGCGCTGCCGGTGGAGTTCGTGGGTCATCCGTTCGTTGCGCCCGACTACGCCGCTCCCGTGAGCTTTGATCCGAACGGGCCGGTGCTGTTGCTCCCGGGCAGTCGCCGGCAGGTGGTGAAGCGGCTCTTCCCGGTCTTGCTCGAGGCCCACCGTTTATCCGGCACGTCGCGTCCGGCCGTGGTGCTTTATCCCAGCGGGGAAATCCGGACTGCTCTTGAGGAGGCGAATCCGCCTGCGAATGTCCGTCTGCAGTCAATTGCTGAGGGTAGGGCGCGACCGCTGGGCGCGCCGCAGACAGACGGCCGGCCCAGCGGTCCGGCCCTACCTCAATCACCCGTGGCGGCCTCGGCGGTGCTGACGGCGAGTGGCACGATGTCGATGCACTGCGCGCTGGCGGGCATCCCGGGGGCGCTGACTTACAAGACTGACTTCCTGACCTATTTCCTTGGCCGCCTGCTCGTGAAGGTGGAGTTCATCGGCATCGCCAACCTGCTCCTGAAGGAAGCGATGTATCCGGAGTATATCCAAGGCGCGGCCAAGTCCGCCGCGCTAGCAGCCGAATTACGCGCGTGCCTGGATGATCCGGCCCGGCGGGAGCGGACCAGGGTCCTGTCCGAAAAGCTCCGGGGTTTGCTCAGCCAGCCCACCAGCGGTTCCGTGGTCAGCTGGATGGAGCGGCAGTTGGGATCCTAGGGCGTATTCAACCGCTGCGCCAGCTGCGGCCAGAGCGCGGCGGTGCGCTGGGCGAGGATGGCGCGACAGCGGGCGACCTCGGCCTCGCGCTGGGCAAGGTTGTCCTCGGCGATCTCGGCAAGGTCGTCGAGATTGTAGAGGAAGACGTTGGCGAGCGTGGCAGCCGCGGGATCGATGTCGCGTGGCAGGGCGAGGTCGATGAGGAAGAGCGGCCGGGCGGCACGGCGCTTCATCGCGGTGGCGACGATCTCTTCCGTCAGCACGAAGCCCGGGGCCGCCGTGGAGCAGGCGACGATGTCAGCGGTGGCGAGGATGTCGGGCAGCTCGGCCAGGCTCGCGGCCCAGCCGCCGGCCGCCGCCGCGGCCTCCTCGGCCTTGGAAAGCGTGCGGCTGGCGACGGTGATGGTTTTCGCGCCGCGGCTCTGGAACGCCTGCACGGTCTTGAGGCCGATGTCGCCCGCGCCGACGACGAGGATGTTCACCGGGGCGAGGTCGCCGAAGATTTTTCCCGCCAGGTCCACCGCGATGCTGGCGATGCTGATCTGGCCCTCACCGATGGCGGTGTGGGTGCGGACATGCTTGGCGGCCTGGAAGGTTTTCTGGAAAACGCGGTTGAGCACTGGACCGGTCCAGTGCCGGGCGAGGGCGTGGTCGTAGGCGGTCTTCACCTGGCCGAGGATCTCGGTCTCGCCGACGATCTGCGAGTCGAGGCCGGCGGCGACGGAGAAGAGGTGCGCGACGACGTCGTGGTTCTGCCGCAGGTTCATCACGCCGTCCAGGTCGGCGGGGGCGCAGCCGGTCGTCTCGGCGAAGGCGGCGCGCAGGGCGGCGAGCGGCTCGGGGCCGTGGGCCACGCCGTAGAGCTCGACGCGGTTGCAGGTGTTGAGCAGGGCGAACTCGCTGAGGCCCGGGGTTTGCTGCAGCCGGGCGGCCAGCGTGGCGGCGCGGGCGTCGTCGAGCGCGAGTTTCTCGCGGACGGCCAGCGGCGCGGTGTGATGGCTGGCGCCGAGCAGGAAGAGGGAGGAGGGCGTCGGCTCCATCGGTCAGCGTTCGTCGGGGGTAAGCGTGATCTGGTGGGCCGGCCGGCTGGCATTCACCGGGCCGAGCGAGAGCAGGGCGAGGATGAACATCACGAGGCAGACCCAGGCGAACCGGACGGACACCAGCCGCGCGCGCCAGCGCAGCAGCAGCACGCTGAGATACACGGCCCACACGCCGACGGTGATGACGAGCTTGGGCAGGTTGACGGAGGCGGTGTCGCGCAGCCACCACACGGCGCCGACCCCGAGGGAGAAGGTGAGCAGCAGCACGCCGAGCGTGAGCATCCGGGTGTTGATCTGGTCGAGTTGCACGACGGAGGGCAGGAACCAGAAGAGGCCGTGGAGGCGCTTGTGCTTGAGGCTCCAGTTCTGCAGCAGGGTCATCACGGAGGTGAGCGCGAGGAGGCCGAAGACGCCGTAGCTGAACACCGCGAGGGCGGCGTGGAGTTCGATCCAGGGGTTGGGGCCGAAGATTTTCTGGCCGTGCACCGCGTCCCAGGCGGGGATGAGCAGCGAGACAAGCGCGAGGGCAGCGGCATAACCGGCGGCAAACAGGCCGAGCAGGCTCACACGGAAGGCGGTGCCGACAAAGAAATACAGCACCATGGCCGACCAGGCGACAAACTGGACGAGTTCAAAGGTGTTGCCGAGAGGGCAGCCGCCGGTGGCGAGGCCGCGCATGTAGAGGCCGGCCATCTGCGCGATCCAGCCGGCCACGAGGAGGGAGTTGAGCACGGCGCGCAATGCGGGTGCGGGTGACCGCCGGGCCAGCGCCAGCAGGCCGGCGAGGAAGCCGGCCAGATAGAGCAGAGCGCCGAGCCACAGGAGGGCACGGTCGGTGGGCAGGGAGGACATGGCGGGCAACTTGGCAGGGTGGCGGCGCGCGGGCAAGTGCCGTGGCACATTATTAGATATGGCGGGGATTGTGCCGGTGCGGGCTGATTCAGGCTTGGGACGCGGGCGCCGGACCGTAGGCTGGCGGCATGACCTTCGATCCCAAGCCCACCCTGCTGGAGGGCCGCTTCGTGCGGCTTGAACCGATGGCTCCGCACCACGCGGAAGGTTTGCTGGCGGCCAGCCGCGACCCCGGCATCTGGACGTATTTGCCGGTGCCGCAGCCCGAGACGATCAGCGACGTGCAAAAATGGATCGATGAGGCGCAACGGGCGCAGCAGGCCGGGACGGAGGTCGCTTTCGTTACGGTGCGGCGCCATGACAAGCTGGTGGTGGGTTCGACGCGTTACCTGGACATCAGGCGGCCGCATCGGGCGCTCGAGATTGGCTGGACCTGGCTGGCGCCAGAAGCGCAGCGCACGCCGGTCAACACCGAGGCGAAGTACATGATGCTGCGGCATGCCTTTGAGAAGCAGGGGGCGGTGCGGGTGCAGTTGAAGTCCGATGAGCGCAACGAGAAGTCGCGCCGGGCCATGCTGGGCCTCGGGGCGGTCTTCGAGGGCATCCTCCGCAACCAGATGATCCGGGCCCACGACGGCTATGTGCGCAATTCCGCCATGTACAGCATCACCGACCGCGAGTGGCCGGACGTGAAAGCGCGCCTGGAGGCGAAGTTGGTGCGGTAGGGCCAGTCTTCGACTGGCCCAGACCGGTCAGAGACCGGTCCTACTTTTCGGCGCCCAGGCCTTGAGAAAGGCCAGCACCTTGGCCGGATCGTGGGCCTTGCCCCCGTCCTCCAGCGCGCCGGTCTCCTGGGTGGTGAGCAGGCGGCCATCATCATCGAGCACCAGGAGCACGGGCAGGCCGAACTGAACCGGATTACCGTAGCGCTCATTCACGACGTCGTTGCGACTTTTGCCGTTTCGATGGTTCACATCGACGAGCACCAGCACGTAATCATCCGCCAGTTCCTGCGCCACGGGCTTGCTCTCGTGCAACGTGGCGCTGAGGCGGTGGCACCAGACGCACCAGTTGGCGCCGAGTTTCACCAGCACGCGCTTGTGCTCCGCCTTGGCCTGGACGAGGGCGGCGGCGATTTGGGCCGTGCCGTCGGCCTCGCGGTCATAGATGTCGGGACCCTGCTTGGGATATTCGGGTTCGGCGGAATACGCCGTGGTGGCGGCAAGCAAGAGGAGGAAGACAAGCGCTTTCATGCCGTCACCTTAGCCAGATCACGGACCTTGGCTAGGACTGTTTGCGGAGTAGGGCCAGTCTCTGACTGGCCTGGACCGGTCGCAGACCGGTCCTACTTTCGCGCGACCCAGAAGCGGCAGTTGTCGGAGAAATTGCGGACCTTGGGGGTTTCGCTGGCCAGCTCGTTGCGCGTCCGGTCGTGCACATGGGTCCAGCCCGCGGCCACCATGTCCTCCAGCACTTCCCGGCGGTCGGGCAGGTGCATGAAGGTATTGCCGGTTTCGTCGGTGAAGTAGCGGTCGCCAAATTCAAGCAGGCGGGGATTCTGCTCGCCGCTGGCCCAGCGCGCGGCCTCCTTGGCCCATTCCGCCAGATCCTTGGGATCCTCCCGATCGTGGGTGGTGAAGATGAAGGATGCGCCGGGGCGGCAGACCCGGTGCAGCTCGCGCATCGCGGTGCGGCGGTTCTCGCGTCCGGGGATCTGCATGAGCCCGTTGAACATGAAGAGCGCGCCGTCGAATGCCTGCTCGGGGTAGGAGCAGTTGCCGGCAACGGCCCAAACCGGGCGCTTGAGGGCAAGCGCCCCTACCAGCTCGGTTGCGTCGGCGTGCAGGAAGGTGAGGCCGGTGATGCCATGTTCCTTGGCGAGGTTCTCCGCCTGCTCAACCAGCTCGGAGGCGAAGTCGAAGGCCGTGATGTGGCGGTAGCCCTGGTGCCACAGGCCGACCGCCACACGCCCGGCACCGCAGCCGGCCTCCAGCAGGCGGGCCGCCGGGTCGGGGAAATACTGCCGGATCAAGGCCAGCTCGGATTTCCAGAGCCCGATGAAGTGCGCGGCGCGGGTGTAATGCAGCACCGTGTTGATCGCGTTGAAGTCAGCGCGCACCGTGGCCCCGTCAATGCGACCCTCGGCCTGGTTCACAGGTATTTGGCCAGGAACTTCTCTACGGCCTCGAGGAATTTCTGCCGGCTCTCCCGCTCTGAGAACCCGTGAAACTCGGTGGCGAAGAAGAGCTTTTCGTGCGGTACGTGATGGGCGTCGAGCTCGGATAGCAGTTTGGTCGACTGGCGGACATCCACCGTGAGATCGAGATCGCCATGGATGACAAAGACCGGGGCCTTGACGTCCGAAATCTTGGTGATGGGGGAGAAATTCTCAAAGCGGGCCTGCTGGGTGGCAGGATCACCGAGCCGTTGGATCAGCCGGTCATAGTTGAACTCATTTTTGCTTGATTGCGACCATGACTGCCGGACCAGTTGTTTCCAGTCGAACACCCCGGCAAAGGTGACGGCGCAGCGGTAGAGGTCGGGCTCAAACGCCACGCCCGCGACAGCAAGATAGCCGCCGAAGCTGCCGCCGTAGATCGCCAGCCGCTTCCCGTCGACGATGCCCTGGGCGACGAGGGATTTGACGCCGTCGGTGACGTCGTCGTGCATCTTGCGGAACTCGAAGTCGTCGTCCTTCGAGACAGCCTTGGAGTAGCCGGTCGAGCCGCGGTAGTTGGGCTGGAAGACTGCATAGCCCCGACTGGTGAAGAACTGGGCATCTGCGTCAAAACCCCAGGTATCGCGTGCCCAAGGGCCGCCGTGGGCGTAGACCACGAGCGGGGGTTTGTGGCCGTCGGCGGCGGGGGCCGGCAGGGAGAGATAGCCCTCCAGCACGAGGCCGTCGCGGGCGGTGAACTTGATCGGCCGCTGGACGCTCATCTCGGCCGGTTTGAACCATGGAGCCGGAGCGGGCAGGGGCAAAAAGCTTCCGTTACTGTGATTGTAGATGACAAAACGCTCGGGTTCCCGGCCGTTGGTCGAGGCGACCACGAAATTCTGCAACGACACGTCGCAGCTGAAAATCAGGTTCAACCGGCCCGGTAGCTTGGCATTGACCGCCGCCTGCACGGCAGCGAATGCCGGATCTATGGCCAGCTGCGTGGGCAAGTCGCGGTCGTAGGAGAGGGCCAGGATGCGCAATTTGCCATCAGGTTGACGGACTTTAAACAGCCATGCGTCATTCATGGAATAGGTTGTGTCCTCGAACAGCGGTGGACCGAAATCGGCGGTGCTCACCCGGTAGCGATGCAGCCGGCTGCTTTTGGCGTCGGCAGCATAATGTGCGATGTAGATCAGGTCGGGATCATTGCTGAAGCCGATGACTTCGGTTGTCTCATAGTTGAAGGACAGGTCTGTCCAAGGCGCCGAAGGACCGGTGCGGTAGTAATAATGGAGTTTCTTGTCAGAATAGACAGTGACGAGACGAACTTCCCCATCTTGGTCGGTGAGGGTGTCGTGCAACTCGCCCTTGGGGATGTCGATCCACTCTTTGACGTTGAAGCGGGAGTTGTCGTGGCCGGTCATGAGCTTGGGTTGCAGCCGGGTGTTGATGATGGCGAGGCCCGCTGAGCCGTCCCTGGTTTCTTCAAAAAAACGGGCGACAAAAAGCCCCGGATCCCGGCGCAGACTGCTGATGAGAAAGAAAAACTGCCGCTCGTAGCTCAGGTTGGCGATTACCTTGCCTTGCTTGACGTCAAAGACTTGGTGTCGATCGCGGTAGTTAGGCCGGTTCTCAGTCGTGATCACCATCCGGTCTCCATCGATCCAGAAATAGTATTCCAGGTCATCGCCCCCGAGGTCGAACTTCTTGGATTCCTTGGTCTGCAGGTCGTAGATGTTGAGGTCGAAATAGCGGATCTTGCTGGGGGTGAGAAAAGCGACGTAGCGGCCATTTTCGGAGATTCGCACACTGGTCACCTCGGGGCGCTTGACGAAGTCGCTGACTGGCGGCGGGGCGGCGAGGGCGGTGGTAATCAGGCTGAGGAGTAGAGTGACAAGACGGAGGGGTGCGCGGGGGATGAACGTTATCATTGTGTGGATGAAGAGGGCCTGCCGGCCCGGGCGTGGCTTACCTGTTTGGTTAACAAATCCCTTTGCCGTGTCCACGGTGGAAGCAGACATACAAATCGAGTCACCGAGCATGCTTTGCGATGGCGTGGGCTTGCAGGGCTGGCCGGCCGGTCACAACATCGCAACGTGGATTCTGAGAATACCAGACTGCCATCTGTTGAGGAATTCATGCGACTTTCGCCGCAGGCCTTGACGGCGTATGCGACGCGGTGCGCCCTGCGAGTGCTGGTTTTCACACACAAAACGGGATTGTTCACCACTCCCCGTGCGATAGTTTCCGGACGAACCCTGCTGACGCGGGCGGTCCAGGCAGCGCTCGCGGCGAGCACCAGCCGCCCTTTTTCAGGTAAGCATGCAATATTCGTGGCTGATGCCTCCCGCTCGGTTGCCCGGAGCCTCACCGCGACTTCTGGTGAAGCACCCGTCACCAGTGCAGCCCACGCTGTCACCGGGGCGGCTCAAACGGCGGTCGTAGCCCAGCGTCATGTGCCGGCGGGATCGCATAGACCCGATACAGTCAGCAATGCAGCCCGCGCCGCTCGAGCGACATCTGCTTATGCGGTTCACGCAATTGTCGGGAAAAACTCCCCCGACATAGTATCAAGGGCCTTTTGGGCCGATTTTCATGCGTTGGAGCAGTTGGGGAATGAGGAGATTCCGGCCGCGTTCTTTGCCAGAGAGTTATGGCCAGATGAAAAAGATTATCGGGACCGGTGGAACGAAGCCCGTGAGGATTGGCGTCGTACCATGGCCACGGCAGGGTTCGAAGAACTCGCGGACCAATATGAGAGATGGATTCACGGGGAATTCGCCCCGGACCAAATCCTGGCGGACTTTGGCAGCTGGGATGAGCGGAACCGACGGTCGGCCGGTTCGTCCGAAGAATGGGAGGAGTCGAGACGCGCGACCGGTCACGGAGAGAAAATCGAGGATCTGCTGTCCCATGCGGCCGAGTCCTCTGCGGCAACAGAGGGCACGCTGACGAACGATGAACTGCCAGCGAAGGGCCGGGTGGGAACGCGCCTCGGCAGCGATCGCGCAGCGGTTGTGGATCAGCTGGGCCGGGCACGGCTGGCAAACGTGTTGGCGCAGTTTCTGCGTGATCCCAATACGGAAACCCCCACGACGCTGTCGATCGAAGGACCCTGGGGGAGCGGCAAATCATCCCTCATGGGTATGATCCGCCGTGCGCTTGATCCGACCCCGGATGAGCGCAAAGCCACCGGCAACAACGCACCCGCCGTGCCCACGGTCGCATTCAATCCCTGGCGCCTGGCGACTCACGAGGAACTATGGGCGACGTTTGCCCTTACGGTGTTGTCCGCCGCCCGGGATCGGTTGCCGGGTAGGGCCAGGTTGTGGGCTCGCTGGCGGTTGGAAAAGGAGTGCATGGACTGGCAGCGATTTTGGACGAGTGTCCTGCACACCGGAGCCAAGCTGGCGCTGCTGACGGTAGGAACGGCCATTGTTGTAGGAGTGGCCACGATCACGCTGCCACTAGGTCGGGGCGTCCAGCTGAATGAATTTGGCGAGTGGCTGCGGTGGCTAGGGCTGCCCTCCGGCGCCGTGGCTGCGCTGTTTGGGGTTCATGCGGTTTGGCAATGGTGTCGCGAGAATGCCGGCGGATTGCTCGAAGGACGAATTGAGGCGCAGATGAAGCGACCAGATTACCAGGCGAGAGTGAGTTTCCTGAGCGAATTTCATGACGACTTTGAGCGGGCGCTGCGCTGTTATTTGGGGGAAGGCCAGCGAATGGTCGTATTGATCGACGATCTTGACCGCTGCGATGTCCCGCGGGCCGCTGAGTTGATGCAGGGCATCAACCTGATGCTCGGGGATCGGTTGCCGCTGATTTACGTGTTGGGGTTGGACCGGGCCAAGGTTGCGGCCGGCATCGCGGTCAAACACAAGGAGCTCCTGCCTTATCTCTATGCGGACGAACTGGCCAAGCTCCCTGCCGAGCATCGGGAAGCCGCCTTGAAGGAGCATGGCATTCGCTATGGCTACGAATTCATCGAAAAATTCATCCAGGTTCCGCTGAGCCTGCCTGCGGTCGAGCCGGCCGAAATTGATCAATTTGTGAGGAGCCGGCTGGAGATGCGCCCCGCGCCTGATGCCGGCGGAATGGATCTCGGCAAAGCTCTATCCATCGTCGATCCGGAGGCCAGCGGGGCGAGGCCGAACCAAGTTGATTCTACTGCGGGGCAATCGACCCCTGCCAACGTGGCGGGGCCACGCCAGACGGTATCCGAATCCGTCGAATCGCGCGCTTTGCCAGAGGCCTCCGCGGCGCCGCCTGCCGCGGCTCGCACCGACGAGAGCCACCTGGTGGAGCCGATCCTCGATGCGGCGACAGTGCTGGACGGCAATCCGCGCCGGGTGGCCCAGTTGATCAACCTTGTGCGCCTGCAGCGATTGCTGCTGGAGGCGTATGGATTGGAGGAAGTATCGGATGAATTGTTGGCAAAGTGGACGGCGGTTGCCCTGCGTTGGCCCGGATTGATCGTACAATTGCAAAGGGATGCCCTCTTGCGAGGAAATCTGGATTCTCCGTTCACTTTTGAGAATCTGGATTCCACTTACACGAAATGGAGCGATCCGCTGCGCTTCCTTCGCAAGAAAACCTCCGACGGCTCCGATATCGAATGGCCCGGGGCGTTCGAAACACTTTTGAAACTTAGCGGCACCGTGCCGGTGGCGATTGCGGGTAAGAAGGCAGGCGTCGAAGAAAGGACCGCTGAGGCAGCCGAGGCGTAGGTTTAGCCGATTGTGCAATCAGCGCTTTCGCCAGCTGGCGATAAACATGCCGTTGGCGTTCAAGTCCTGCGGCCAGAGGGTCTGGGCGGAAACCGGGGCAAACTCCGGATGGGCGGCGGTGAAGGCATCGACGACAGCGGTGGTCTCGGGACGGGTGAGCGTGCACACGGAATAGACGAGGCGGCCGCCGGGCTTGAGCGAGGGGGCGATGTGGTTCAGCAGATTCGCCTGCACGGCGGCGAGTTCGTGAACGTCCTTGGGCTGGGTGGTCCAGCGGGCATGCGGGTTGCGCTGCCAGGTGCCGACGCCGCTGCACGGGGCGTCCACCAGCACGCCGTCGAACCTGGTCTTGGTCGGGAGTTTCGTGCCGCCGTCCCACTCGACGGTGCGGTAGTTGAAGACCTTGGCGCGGGCGGCGCGGTCCTTGAGCTTGGCGAGGCGGCGCACGGATCGATCACTGGCCCAGAGCATGCCCTTGCCTAGCATCAGGTCGGAGAGGTGCATCGTCTTGCCACCCTCGCCGGCGCAGGTGTCCCACCACGTCTCACCCGGCTGCGGGGCGCAGGCGTGGCTGACCAGCTGCGAGGCGAGATCCTGGATCTCAAATTCGCCGGCCTGGAACTCCTTGGTGCGGTAAAGATCGGTGAGGCCGGAATATTGAAATGCGGATTGCGGACTGCGGATTGCGGATTGGCCTGCAGCGATGCAACTACCGAGGGCGGTGGTCACCTTCGTCTCGAGGCCTTGTTTCACCCTTATCCAAGGCGCCGGTTCCCGCTGCAATTGAACGAGCCATTCCTTGGGTGCGTCCATCTCGGCCTTCAACCAGTCCGGCACGGCGCGGGCGGCGAGGGCCTCGGGTTTGATGCTGGCGGGGTTTTGGTTGAACCGCTCCTGCAGGACGAGGGCGGCTTCGAGCTGTTTCTGCAGTGAATCCTTGGGGGCGAGCCAGCGCAGCCAGCGGAAATACGTGAAGACGGCACGGCTGATGCCCCGGCGCTCGGCCGGCGCGGTGTAGTGGCGGTCCTGTGTGAGCGACTCGCGCAGCGCCTGGTCGGCGGGCGTGCCGGCCTGCACCAGCTTCAGGATGCGGGCGGCATGGTTGATGATCTTGGTGTCGGCCATGGGGAGTTTGTAGGAGCCTGCTTGCAGGCGATGATGGGTGATCGCCTGCAAGCAGGCTCCTACGGAAGTATCAGAACTTTTTCCCCCAACGGCGGACTTCCTTCATTTCGGGACGGCGGGCCTCGGCGAGGACGCCGGCGACGGCCGGGTGGCTGCGGAGTTGCTGGAAGGCGTCGGGACTGATGCGCCATTTGAGCGAGTTGGCGGTCTCGGCGATGGGGGCAACGCGATCGTCGAACAGGAAGGCCAGCTCGACCTTCGTGTCGCCGCTGGCGGCGTCGAGGTTGGAGCGGAGCTGGCGCAGGAACCCGGGCAATTCGACGTGCTCCGGCTGCAAGAGCCAGGTGACCTTGCGGATGTTGCCCCCGAGGTAGGCGTCGAGCGGGTAGAGCTCCTTCACGTTGAGGCGGGCGCCGTCGTTGCCCTTCATCACGGAACCGAGGATGACGATCGGCAGGTTCTCTGCGAGCGCCTTGCCGTACGTCTCGTAGGCGTCGGCATACATGTTCACGGAGATGGTGGCGCGCTTGCTGGCGAGGGTGAAGAAGGCCCAGGGGCGGTTGTCGCGCTTCGAGAGGCGTTTGGTGATGCCGCTCATGATGCCGCAGAGGCGGAACTCGACCCGGTCGCCCTCGAGCAGGACGGACTCCTCGGTGTGCGTGCAGAGCGCCTCGGCGAGTCCGCTGTAGGCGTTGAGCGGATGACCCGAGACGTAGAAGCCGAGCAGTTCCTTCTCGAACTGGAGACGTTCGGCAGAGGTGAAATCGGAGGCGGTCGTCGTGTGCTGCGTGTGGCCGTTGGCACCGTTGCGGGCCGTCGCGCCATTTTTTTTCGGCGCGTCCTCGGCGAGCATGTCGAGGAAGGTATTCTGGCCGGCGGCCTTGTCGCGGACGTGGGCCGCGGCGCCCGAGATGGCGGCGTCGATGCTGTCGAAGAGGGGTTTGCGCGGGGCGCCGCTGAAATCGAAGGCGCCGGTCTTCACGAGGTGCTCGAGCACGCGCTTGTTGAGGGCGCGGGCGTCGACGCGCGAGGTGAAATCGGCAAAGTCCTTGAACGGGCCGTTCTTCTCCCGCTCCTCGATGATCTTTTGCGCCGCCTGCTCGCCCACGCCCTTGATGCCGGCGAGGCCGAAGCGGATGTTGGCGCCGATGGGCGTGAACATGTCGCGTGACTCGTTCACGTCGGGGCCGAGCACCTTGAGGCCCATCGCCTCGCACTCGGCGATGAAGTGGGCGACCTTCTCGGAGTTGCCGAGCTCGGCGCTGAGCATGGCGGCCATGAACTGCACCGGGTAGTTGGCCTTGAGGTAGCCTGTCTGGTAGCTGAGGACGGCGTAGGCGGCGGAGTGGGACTTGTTGAAGCCGTAGCCGGCAAACTTGTTGAGGATGTCGAAGATTGAGTTGGCCGTCTTGGCATCGATCTTGTTCACCGTCGCGGCGCCCGCGACGAACTTGGCGCGCTCCTTCGCCATGGCCTCGGCGTCCTTCTTGCCCATGGCGCGGCGCAGCATGTCGGCGCCGCCGAGCGTGTAGCCGGCGATGATCTTGGCGGCCTCCATGACCTGCTCCTGGTAGACCATGACGCCGTAGGTCTCGTGACAGACCTCCTCGAGGAGCTTGTGCGGGAACTCGACGGTGCTCGGGTCCTTCTTGCCGCGCACATAGTCGGGAATCCACTCCATCGGGCCGGGACGGTAGAGGGCGATGAGCGCGACGATCTCGTCGATCGAGGACAGGCCGATCTGGCGGCACAACGCCTGCATGCCGCCGGATTCCAGCTGGAAGACACCGGTGGTGCGGCCGGAGTTGAGCAGGGCGTAGGTCTTGGGGTTGTCGAAGCCCACGGCCTCGATGTCGAACTTCGGATCGGCGGTGCGGCGGACGTTCTCCACGGCGTCGGCGATGACGGTGAGCGTCTTGAGGCCGAGGAAATCCATCTTCAGCAGGCCGAGCTTGCCCACGGCGTTCATGTCGTACTGCACCGTGATGTCGTCCTCCTGCAGGGTCAGCGGGACAAACTCGTCGAGCGGCTGGTCGGTGATGATGATGCCGGCGGCGTGCTTGCCGGTGTTGCGCACCATGCCCTCGAGGACGAGGGCCTGGTCCACGATCTTTTTCGTGACCGGGTTGCGGCCGATCTCGTCGCGCAGCTCGGCGGACTTGTCGATCGCGGTCTGGAGCTCGATGTTGAGCTCGTCGGGGATCATCTTGGCCAGGCGGTCGGCCTCGGCGTAGGGCAGGTCGTGGACGCGCGAGACGTCGCGGATGACCATCTTGGCGCCGAGCGTGCCGTAGGTGATGATGTTGGCGACGCACTGCGCCCCGTATTTCTGGCGGACGTAATCGATCACCTCGCCGCGGCGGCGCATGCAGAAGTCGATGTCGAAGTCCGGCGGCGACACGCGCTCGGGGTTGAGGAAGCGCTCGAACAGCAGCTTGAAGCGGAGCGGGTCGAGGTTGGTGATCCAGAGGACGTAGGCGACGAGGCAGCCGGCACCCGAGCCGCGGCCGGGACCGACGGGGATGCCGTGCTGCCGCGCCCAGTCGATAAAATCCCAGACGACGAGGAAGTAGTCGACGAAGCCGGTCTTCGCGATGATGGAGATCTCGTAGTCGAGGCGCTCGCAGAGGATTTTCGCGAGTGCCGGGTCCTTCGCCTTGCCGGGCTTGGCATAGTCCACGTCGTAGCGGCGCTTGAGCCCGGCGATGCACAGTTCCTTGAGGTAGCCGGTACGGTCGGTCTTCACCTCGGGCGGCAGCGGATACTTCGGGTAGCGCTCGGAGCCCTTGGGGAAGGGGATGGACAGGTCGCACATCTCGGCGACAAGCCGGGTGTTGGTGACCGACTCGGGCACCTCGCTGAACACGCGCGCCATCTCCTCGCGCGACTTGAGGTAGAATTGGGTGCCGGAGAACTTCATCCGGTTTTCCTCGGCGACCTTGGCGCCGGTCTGGATGCAGAGCAGCGTGTCGTGCGGGCCGGCGTCGGTCGCGTTGACGTAGTGGACGTCGTTTGAGCAGATGACCTTCAGCTTGAACTCCTCGGCGAGCTTGAGGAGGCCGGGGATGACCTTGCGCTGTTCGGCGATGCCATGGTCCTGGATCTCGACGAAGTAGTTCTCGCGGCCGAAGATCTCGACGAAGCGGCCGCAGGCCTTGCGGGCCTCGGGGTAGTTGTCGGCGAGCAGGTGCTGCGGGACGAGCGAGGCGAGGCAGCCGGTGAAGCCGATCAGGCCCTTGGCGTGTTGGGCGAGTTTCTCGAGGTCGGTGCGCGGCTTGTAATAGAAGCCCTTGAGGTGGGCGTCGGTGACCAGCTTGAGGAGATTCTGGTAGCCGGTGAGGTCGCGGGCGAGGAGGCCGAGGTGGAAGATGGACTTGCCCTCATCGGAACGGCCGGTGCGCTCAAGGCGGGAGCCGGCGGCGAGGTAGAGCTCGCAGCCGAGAAGTGGCTTGATGCCTTTGGACTTGGCCTGGTTGTAGAATTCGATCGCCCCGTAAAGGTTGCCGTGGTCGGTCAGGGCCAGGGATTGCATGCCCAGCGCGGTGGCCCGGTCCATCAGCCGGTCGATGCGGCAGGCGCCATCCAGCAGGGAGTAGTCGCTATGGACGTGAAGATGAACGAAATCTGAGTCGGGCGACGCCAAGGTTCGTTTATGGGAATCAGCGGGTTAGGCGCGGGCAAGACCTAATCCAGCCAAGGTAGGGCGTTCCGGGCGAGGCGACAGCCTGGCACCCTCTGGATGAGCCTCAGCTTGTCGGAACGACTCGCCCTACCGAAGGGAAAATAGGCAAAAAAATAGGGGTTGACGGTGGGGTGCGCGACTGGCTCTTTGTGACCCTTTCAACCGACAAATCCCTCCCTTTCACCATGCCTATCGAGATCAAGATGCGTAAAAATGAGCCGATCGACCGTGCGCTGCGCCGCATGAAGAAGAAGCTCGAGCGTGAGAACATCATCAAGGATGTCCGTATGAAGCGCTACAACGAGAAGCCCTGCGAGCGCCGCCGCCGCAAGGAGAAGGTCATGGCCTTCACCGCGATGCTGCGTCGTCGTTACGCGGAGTAAGCTTCCCGTATTTCTGTCCCTTTCACCGGCCGAGCGTCCCCACGGATGCCGGCCGGTTTCTTTTTTGGCCCTGGGCCGGCGCGACAGCTCGCTTGATTTAGGCCGGCTCCCATGTCCTAGTAAAAACTTACCCGCGGATGAAGCCGACCATCGCCCTCTCCAGTTGCTGGTGCTCGCAGCGCTACCAGGACGGCTATGCGATGCTGCAGGAGATGGCCGGCCTGGGCTTTGAGTGGGTGGAGCTCAGCCACGGCATCAAGATCACCCTGGTGCCCGGCATCCTGAAGGCGGTGGAGGAGGGGGTCATCAAGATCGCCTCGTGCCACAACTTCTGCCCGCTGCCCGCCGGCGTCACCCATGCGGCACCCAACCTCTACATGCCGTCGTCGTCCGACGCCAAGGAACGCGACCAGTGGCTGCGGCAGAGCAAACGCACGCTCGACTTCGCCCACCAGGTGAAGGCCCGCAAGGTCGTCCTGCACCTCGGCTCGGTCGAATTCTTCTGGTTCAATCCGGCCAACAAACTCGACGCCTACCTCGAGGCACATGCCGGCGCCGACCTCGCCAGTGATGCCGCCTACGCGAAGCTGCTCGCCAAGTCCCTTGCCAAGCTAAGGGGGCGGATGCCGCCTTATTGGGAGAATACCAAGGCCGGGCTGACCCAGCTCCTGCCATACGCGGAGGAGAAGGGCGTGCTGCTCGGCTTTGAAAACCGCGAGGCCTTCGACGAACTGCCGGTCGACGCCGACCACCCCGACCTGATCAAGGCGATGGCCCGACTCGGCGCCTGCGGCTACTGGCACGATACCGGTCACGCCCAGATCAAGCAGAACATGGGCCTCCTCAACCACCAGGAGCACCTCCAGAAAAACGCGCCGAACCTCATTGGTTTCCACCTGCACGATGTCAGCGTCGAGGGCCGCGACCACCAGCCCATTGGCACGGGCAAAATCGATTTCGAAATGGTCAGTGGCTTCTGGCGACCGGATCATACGCTCGTGCTCGAGTTCAGCCCGCGCCTCACCACCGAGCAAGTGCTCTCATCCAAGCAGCGCGTCGATGAGCTTGTCGCCGCCCGGTTCGGAGGCTGATTGATGGACGGGGTGTCCGCTTCAATCGCTGTTCCGCCCTCCGATCCTCGGGAGACTCGTGTCGCGACGGTCCTCTTCGTCGGATTGATGCTGTTCCATGCCTGGGCCGCGACGGTCGGCTGGCGCAGCCTCAGCCTGCCCGGGGTGGAATTCCGCCAGGCGCAGACGGCACTGTCGGCCCAGTTCATCCAGCGGGAGCACAACTTCTCGCTCGCCTATCCGACGCCGGTGCTCGGGAAACCGTGGTCGATCCCGATGGAATTTCCGTTGTACCAATGGACGACCGTGTGGCTCAGCAACGCCACGGGCATGCCGCTGACGCAGGCGGGCCGCACGGTGAGCCTGGTCTGCTTCTACCTGACGTTGCCGGCCCTCTACCTGCTCCTGGCCCGTTTCGGCCTGACCCCGGCGCGGCGGTTGGTGGTGCTCGGCCTGGTGGTGTCGTGTCCGTTGTATATTCACTACGCGCGCGCCTTTCTGATGGAGACGATGGCCTTGATGTTCGGGGCCTGGTTCCTGCTCGGTCATGTGAATGCGCTCGAGCGCCGACGGGCCGGCTGGGTGGCGCTCGCAGCGCTGGCTGGCGCGGGCGCGGGTCTGGTGAAGGTTACCACGCTGATGCTCTTTCTCCTGCTGGCCTTGGCCTGGACGCTTTACCGACTGGGGCAGACGATCCGGGCAAAGTCCGCCGTGGAGGATTTCAAGATGGCGGCTTGGTCAGCGGCGACGGTGGTCGTGCCGTGCGGGGCGGCGGTGTGGTGGGTGGCTTATTCGGATGCGATCAAGCTGTTGAATCCCCTTGGCAGTTACCTCACGTCAGCTGCTTTGCATGATTACAACTGGGGCGTCGGGCAGCGCTTCGCCCTGTCGGTTTGGCGGGACCATGCCGCGATTATCTTTCGCGAGATCATCACGTTGCCGGTGCTGCTGGGGTCGCTGGCGCTGTGGGTCCTGTTCTCTCGGCGGGAATGGCGGCTGATGACCATGTGCTGGGGCTTCTTCCTGTCCGTGCAGGTGGCGTTTCCGGTGCTGTATGCGTTGCACGCGTATTACTACGTCGCCAACGCGTTTTTGCTTCTGCTGGCCGTGGGGCTGGCGCTCGTCGGGTTGCTGGAATCCAAGCTGCCGCGGATCGCCGTCTGGGTGGTCGTGGGGCTGGCGCATGCCGGGCAGGTCGGAGTTTACTGGCGGCTGCACTATCCGGTGGTGCGGGAGTGGAGTGCCGGCGGCACAACCCTGACCCTCGCGCTGCGGGAAGTGACCGAACCCGAAAGCGTGCTGCTCATCGTCGGGGATGATTGGAGCTCCATCATCCCGTACCATGCGCAGCGTCGCGCGTGCATGTTGCCCACGGGTCGGGAGTACGACCCGGAATTGCGGCAGCGCGTGTTTGCCGGTCTCGCGGGCGAGCAGGTCTCCGCCTTGGTGTTGCAGGGGGCACAGCGGGACAATCGTGAACTCCTCGCAGCTGCCACGGCCACCTTCGGCATCGATTCGCGGCCGGTTTTCAGCCGGGAGAGCAGCACGGTGTACCTGCGGAAGGAGAACCGCCAGTTCGCCATCCAGCGTTTGACTGACATGCGCCTGCCCGGAGTGCTGCTGAGCACGGAGTCGACGGCTGACCAGGGGAGCCTGTTGAAGCGTGAGGCGCCGGTCGCCGCGCTGCCCCCGCTCATGCGCGAGGCCTTCGCCCGGATGTCACCCGAGCCAGTGCGGTTCTATTCCACTTTCGGCGCTGGCACGGTGGTCACACCGGTCGGCGTGATGTTCAACGCCCACCCGGATACGAGGCTTTGGTTCGAGCTGCCCCGAGGGGCCAGCACGGTCAGCGTCGAGTGCTACCTGGCGGAGGCGGCTTACCAGAACACATTGGCGGCCAATGAACAGACGGACGGGGTCAGCGTTTCGCTCCAATTGCAACAGCCGGACGGTTCCCGCCAGCCGCTGGTGACGCGCCCGATTGAACCGGCCACCCGGCCCACGGACCGCGGACTGGTGCTTCTGGAATATGCGGGGATGATCCCCGCGGGAGCCACACTCGTGATCGAGGTGCTGCCCGGGTCTCACGGCAACTACACCCGCGATTGGTTTTCGCTCGGACGAATTGAAATCAAGTGAACGGCGTGTCCGCTACTGGTTCACGAGCTCATTAATCCACCGGCGGTGCGGGCCGGAGAGGGTGATGCGGTCGAGTTGCTTCAACGGAACCCATTCCAGCGAGCCGGATTTGCCGGTGAGTTTTCGGAAAGCAGGAGTGGGCTTGATGCCGTAGATGGACTCGGTGATCTGAAAGCGCGTGATGGCGCGGCGCTTCGTGAGAAGCAGGTTTTTGGCAGCGGGCTTGATGCCGAGGTCCGCCGCCTCCGGCAGTTCGTGGAGTCCGGCCAGGCGTTTCGCCTTGGCGTGGCCGCGACGCAGAAGCAGCCGGCCCTTGTCCACGCACCAGAGGCGGGCGACGGATTTTTGTTCGACGACCTTGGGTTTCAAGCGCGGCAGTTTCTCCGGTTCGCCGTTGCGCCGGGCCGCGCAGAACCCGGCCACCGGGCAGACGAGGCAGAGCGGCTTCTGGCGGAAGCAGACCGTCGCACCGAGTTCCATCATCGCCTGGTTGTGCGTGCCCGGGTGCGAGCCGGCGATGAGCGCGTCGGCGAGCGGCATGAAGTGTTTCACGGCCTCGGTGCCGTCGCGGAACTGGCGGCCCTCGCCGGTCAGCCGGGCGAGGATGCGGACGACATTGCCGTCCACGACGGCGGCGGGCTCGTCGAACGAGATACTCGTGATGGCAGCGGCCGTATAGGGTCCGATGCCCGGCAACTCGCGCCACTCGGCGGGCGTACGCGGCGGGGTGGGCAACGCGACGTAGGTTTGGGCCAGCTGGTGCAGGTTGCGGGCGCGGGAGTAATAGCCGAGACCTTCCCAGAGTTTCATCACCTTGGTTTCGGGGGCGGAGGCGAGGGCGGCGAAATCCGGCAGCTCGCGCAGCCAGCGGTCGAAGTAGGGGAGGACGGTGACGACCTGCGTCTGCTGCAGCATGAACTCCGACACGACCGTCTTGTAGAGCGAGGGGGCGTCACGCCACGGGAGCTTCCGCTGGTGGACGCGATACCAGGCATGGAGGGCGGCCTGGAAGGCTTGGCGGCGAGAAGTCAGAGACAGGGAATTGGCCACAAAAGGCACAAAAGGCGCAAAATCGCCTACAGGGAAGCCGTCATTTTCCTTTTGTGCTTTCTGTGCTTTTTGTGGCTAGTGATGCCATGCCCAAACGGTCCGACGACGCCGACGAGGAAAAGCCCAAGGCGATCACCACCTATACGATCAAGCTCGACGATGCCCAGATGGAGAAGCTGCGCACCGCGACGGCGGCCAAGCATTGGGAGGAGGTTGAGGTGCCGTATGCGCGGTTCGCCTTCAAGGGACCCAAGGTCAATGTGACGGCCTATACCAGCGGCAAGGTCGTCGTGGCGGGCAAGGATACCGAGGATTTCGTGCAAAACGTCATCGAGGCGCAGGTCACCGGCGCGCCCAAGCTGGGCTATGACGAAGTGCTGCATCCGGACTGGTATGAGCCGCATGCCGGGCTGGACGAGAGCGGCAAGGGTGACTTGTTCGGCCCGGTCGTGGCCGCGACGGTGGTCGCCGACGGCGAAGCGGTGCGCGCCTGGCTCAAGGCCGGGGTGCGCGACAGCAAGACCGTCGTTGACACACAGATTCTCAAGCTCGACGAGCTCATCCGCAGCACATCCGGGGTGGTGGTCGAGGTGCGTTACATGGAGATGCACGAATACAACCGCGTCATGGCGCGCCCCTACGCCAGCCTCAACCGGCTGCTCGCGCAGCACCACGCCGACGCCCTGAACGCCGCACTCAAGCTGAAGTGGGTGCCGCGCGGCCTGCTCGACCAGTTCTCCAAGGAACCGCTCGTGCAGCGCGAGCTGAAGAAGCTGGGCGTGCAGCGGTTCGATCTGGCGATGCGCACCAAGGCCGAGGAAGACCCGGTGGTCGCGGCAGCTTCGATCGTGGCGCGGGCCGAGTTCGTGCGCTGCATGGCGGCGCTGTCCCGGCAGTACGGCGAAAAGTTACTGAAAGGCGCGGGCGCGCAGACGAAGGCCCAGGCCGCCCAGCTCATCCAAAAACTCGGTGCCCGCGCGTTGGGCGATTTCGCCAAGCTGCATTTCCGCACCTGCTACGAGGTGGTGTCCGAGGCCGGCAAGCTCGACGAGCTGCCGCTGCCCGTGCCGAAGGAAAGGACCGAGTGGAAGCGGTGAGGGCGCTCAGGGCGCCTTCTCCTCCTCGCTGACGAGTTCACTGATGTAGTGGGTGAACTCCTCGTCCTCGCCTTCGAGGAGCGAGGGCAGGGCGTCGCGGAAATCAGCCCGGCGCACCCATTCGCGCATGTAGTCCTCCCACGACTGCCACATGCGGCGGGTCTGCTTGTCCATCTTCGGTTCGTACACGAGCAGGTAGGCGCGCTCGAAGAGCGAGATGAGGATGCCAAAGATGGCGAGGCGGCGCTCCTTCTGCTCCTCGGTGAACTCCGCGCGGCTGCCCTCGCGGCGCAGCAGGTGCAGGTCGGAGTTGTCGAGCACCAGCTTGAGGAACTCCCGGTATTCATCGGAGAGGCGCTGGAAGATTTCCTCCTCCTCGTTCTGGCGTTCCTTGCGTTGCTCCAGCACGAAGGTGAGGATCGCGAGCGGCAGGCCCACAACGGTCACGAGGTAACTGAGCAGTTCCATGGTCTCGAGGAGGCGCATGAGGCCAGTGAATCCAGCTTTGGGTCGAAAACCAGCCCGGGCTGGGTGACGTTTGAGCGGCCGTGTCCCCGCTTGCCTGCCGGCCCCGGGACCCTACAACCACCCCATGCCCAAACGCCGGCAGCTCCGCGGGTTCGACCTGAAACAGATTCAGGGCGCCAGCGGCTTGATCGGCGTGGACGAGGCGGGGCGGGGTGCCCTGGCGGGCCCGGTGGTGGCCGCAGCCGTGCTCGTGTCGCAGGAGTTCCTTGAAGGACGCTGGGCGGTGTCCAAGTCCGGCCGGGTCAACGATTCCAAGCAGCTGACGGCGGCAGAGCGTACCGAGCTCTGGGCCGAGTTCGAGGAGCTGGTTGCGCAGGGACAGATCCACGCCAATTACGGCACCGCGACGGTGGCCGAGGTCGAGACGGTCAACATCCTCGGGGCGACCAAGCTTGCAATGCGCCGCGCCCTCGGGGAGATTTATCCGCCCTCGGCATTTGAATTCAAGGTGGAGCCGGACCTCTTCGCGAGCGAGGCCGAGAAGGCCGCATTCCAGCCGACGGTGTCGTGCCGCATCCTGATCGATGGCCTGCCGCTGCGGCATTTCCCGTATCCGCATCAGGGCGTGGTCAGCGGTGACGCCCGTTCGCTGTGCATCGCGATGGCCTCGATCATCGCCAAGGTGACGCGGGACCGGATGATGGACGAGCTGGACAAGGTCCACCCCGGCTATGGCTTTGCCCAGCACAAGGGTTACGGCACCGAGGAGCACCGCGAGGCGATCCTGAAGCGCGGCCGCAGTGCCGTGCACCGCGACAGCTTCCTGCGCAAGCTTTTCGCCCAGCCGCGCGACCTCGAGGGCCAGATGACATTGTTTGGTTGAACCACCGTCCCGCGCGAATTTCCCTTACCCCATGGCCGGCAAAAAACACAGCTCGCTCGACAAGGTCCTCGGCCGGCTCGACCAGCTCGACGAGGCCAACCTGCACAATCTCGTGCAGCGACTCGTCCGCGAGCGTTCGATGCTCGAGGCGGTTTTCAACACCCTGCAGGAGGGCGTGCTCGTGATCGATGCCGGAGGCGTGATCGAATACGCCAACGAGGCTGCGGCGCACCTGATCGGCCTCAAGGAACCGGCTGCCGGTGAGACGCTGTGGCGCCTGGTGCCGGGGCTGCGCGACTCGCTGGAGACGGGCGCGGCGGACGCGCCGGTCGTCACGCGGGAGTTTGAGCTGACCTATCCCCTGCCGCGGGTCGTGCGGCTCTATATGGTGCCCTTCGGCGAGGCCGAGGGTGCGGCCCGGCGGCAGGCCATCATCCTTTCCGATATCACGGCCGAGAAGAAATCCACGGCCGAGTTGATCGAGAACGAGAAAATCTCCTCGATCCTGCTGCTGGCCGCCGGCGTGGCGCACGAACTGGGCAATCCACTCAACTCCCTCACCATCCACCTCCAGCTTATCGACCGGAAGCTCAAGAAGCTGAAGGCGTCCAAGGAGAGCCGTTCGCTGGAGGATTCGATCAAGATCTGCCGCGACGAGGTCACGCGCCTCGACGGCATCATCAAGAACTTCCTCGAGGCCATCCGGCCGCGTCCGCCCAACCTGACCGAGGTTCACCTGCCTGAGGTAATCGGCGAGGTGCTCAGTTTCCAGGCCAGGGAGCTGGAGGACCGCGGTATTACCGTGGATGGCGAACCGTCGCCGGGCACGCCGGTGATCATGGCGGACCGCGACCAGCTGAAGCAGGTGTTTTTCAACCTCATCAAGAACGCCATGGAGGCGATGCAGCCGGGCGGCCGCCTGAGCCTCAAGGTCCGCACCGACGACGATTCGGTCTACGTGGCCATCGCCGACACGGGCAGCGGCATCAAGGCGGAGGATCTGGCCAAGCTCTTCCAGCCCTACCACACGACCAAGGTCAGCGGCCACGGCCTCGGGCTGATGATCGTGCAGCGGATCCTGCGCGACCACGGCGGGCACGTCGGCATCGAGAGCAAGGAAGGCGTCGGCACCGTCGTGACGCTCCAGTTTCCGCAGAAGCACCGCCGGGTGCGGATGCTGGCCGGCGGGTGAGTCAGATCCCGGCGCCGACCGCTTTTTCCCGTCGGACGTTCTGCATCGCCAGTACGATCAAATCCTCGCTCGCGCCGGGCTGGCGGACCTTGCGGACGTTGATCACGAACTCCTGCCGCCCCTTGCTGGGTTGGTCGACCTGCATGCGAAAATCGTTGAACTCGGCGGGTTGCTCGACCGATTGCTGGAGGAAGTTCATGAACCCGGAGACGCTCCAGGGTCCGCCCTGCAGGTCGCTCACCAAGCGGCCTTCCGTGAGCGCGAGCGTGGTATGGAAGGTCTCGTAAAACGCGCGGTTGGCCATCCGCACATGCAGTTTGGAGTCCAGCACGACGACCGGCTCGCGCATCGTCGCCACGATGGAATTGGCGTAGTCCTTGGTCCGATGCAGCAGCTCCTGCTCCCGGGCCAGCGCGGCCACCCGGCCGCGCACGAGCCAGGCGCTGGCAGCCAGTTGCGCGACGACGGCGAGGATGAGGACCAGCTCCACGCGCAGCGAAAGCTCGGCCAGACGGGCTGCCTCCAGCCGGCGCGACTCGAGAATGGCTTCCTCGCTGCCCAGCATCTCGGTGATCAGCCGGCGCACGGTGGTGAGCGGCGTGCGGCTGTCGGGCACCTGGCTTTGGGCCTCGGCAAAGGTTTTTTCGTGGGCGGTGCGCACCATGGTCTCGCACCAGCCGAGGTTCTCCTCCACTGCGGTGACGAGCTCGGTCAGACGCGCTTGCTGGCTGGGGTTGTCAGAGGTCAGGCGGCGCACGGCGGCCAGCTCGGTGTGGGCCGTGCCGGCCAGTGCATCCACCGAGCTCAGCCAGGCCTCGTTGCGCGAGATGAGGTAACCCCGCACGGCGCTGTTCACGGCGGACATCGACGCCTGCAGGTGGTGCAGGCCGCGCTCGACCTGGAGCGTGTGCGCCACCAGTTCGTCGGCGGCGCGCTGGGCGCGGCTGCTATGGACCACCAAGCCCACCGCCCCGGCCGTCAGAAGGGCGATAATCAGCCAGCCGGCGTTGATCCAAGCGTGTTTGAGCTGCATGGGAGCGAGTCTCCATGAGGTGGCGGCCAGTGCCGCCGCGCAAGCGCTTATTGCCCGCGGTGGATTGGGCCGACGACGGGAAGCTTACTTCTGCTCGCGCAACAGGAGTTTGAATGAATCGATTTTCGCGTGTCCACTGGCGGAGGAAATGAACCGCTGCGGATGATCGGCCAGGTAAAGTCCCTTCGGCACATCTGACGGTAGGCGGAGAAACCATAATCCTGTCTGGCCGGGTCGATAAAGAAGATCGCTGCTGCTCACCGGCTTGGCGGACGAGGGCAGGGCCAGCAGCACAATCTTGCCCTGCAGGCCGCCTTTCAGGGCTTCCTGCACCATTAAAACCCCGACCGACATGCTGCCACCTGACGGGCCGAACTGCACATCAGTCTGGCCGAGGAACTCGGCCTGGACGATCAGGGCGGAGGTGTCGATCAGCTCACGGTCGGAAAGGGCGGCGAACATGGCGTTCAGGCGGGTCGGAAAAGAGGCCACCAAGACGCCGGTGGCGAGGAAGACGGTAGCAAGGCGGCTGATCCTCATCATATGACCCATAGAAAATCCAGCACACCGTAAAACGCAAAGCCCATCTGTCGTTGGAATCAGGAGCTGCCTGACAAAGCTTGGGCAGCCAACCGGAAGAAAGCTCACCGGAGCTAATTTCTCCAAAAAAAATGGGTGACCCTTATCGGATCACCCATTGGTAAAGATGCGTTGGAGTGCTTTAAGCAGCCTTGCGACGCAGGGTCGCAAAGGCCATGAGGCCAGCGCCAAGCAACAGCAGGGTCGAGCCACCGTCCGGAACGCCCCGTTCGGGAGCGGGTCCATAGATGAACTGGGCACCGGCGATGTCGTCCGCCTGGAGGCCTTGGAAGGCTTCGGTGTAGAACGGGTTCATGAGCGAACCGGGGACGCCGGTATGGCTCAGACCGATGGCATGGCCGATTTCATGGGCCATGACCTGGAAAATATTAAATCCATTTGCCCCGCCATCCCAAGCGGTATCCCAAGCATCACCGGTATCGAAGTGAATATCACCGGCGGCCGAAGCACCGTTGTTCGGCGGGAAAAAGCCGTGCGCCAAGGTGCCGCCCGCACCATCGAAGAAATGACCACCGATACGGATGTCGCCCGTGGCGCCAGGTTGATTAAAGGGAAGCCCTGAATCTGCAACCTCAACGAATTGGATGTCCGCCACGGCCGACCAAGCGGCGAACGCAGCTTCGATCGCGGCATGGTAACCAGCGGGCATGAAGCTCGCTAAGTGGGTATTGGGACCGGCCCCTTCCGCTGTATTAACGACACCGGTCGGTATCAGGCTCCAAGTAACAACGCCGCCAGAGGTTCCCATAACCGGATTGCCCCATTTTCCCGGGTTGGTCGGCCCGAGCACAAAGTTTTCGGTTTCTAAGTCTGCACGAGCAGACCCGGCGAGGACAGAAGCGGCCAAGGCCGCGATGGCAGCGATCCGCCACGTGTATTTTGCACAGGAGTTCATAGTCATTATCAATTGAGGTTTAGTGGTGTGCTATTGCTACGGCCCGTCATCACTTCCAAAAACGTTTCATGGCTGTTGAAAGCTTATTGATGCCGTTAAAAGCAAATGGCATACCAAGTATTAATTAGACACACGTGTCTCATATCGTAAAACAATGAACAACATGGATATAGAATGGTCATTAATTTCAGATTTTGGTTTTTGGAATAAATCGGATGTTGGGGCCGTTGTCAGAAAATCCTGAACCTGCGGGATAGCATATTTGTTAGACGCTCGTATAAAGGCGCTTATAAAATATTGCATAGTGTAAACTATTCTGACGGTTTCGATTCATTCAGTGACCGAAGATCGAAGAGTGGATTTTGAGTAAGGCCCCTTGGGTGGTGTGGCTGTCGTGATGGGAAAATCCAAATCCCGTTAGGTCGTAGAGGGCCATTGAAAGCAGCACTCAGGCGCACTTGCTTATGGGCTGGGATCCAACCGAGTCCCTTATTTGGAATATCCGTCCATCGGGCTTCTCTTAGTAAAACATGTCCAGCGAGATATTCACGCAATTGGTGGACGCGCACTACACGCCGCTGTTCCGCTTTGCCCTGAGCCTGACGAAAAATCCGTCGGATGCCGGCGACCTGACCCAGCAGACTTTTTTCATCTGGGCGAAGCAGGGGCATGCGTTGCGTGAGGAGGGGAAGGCCAAGTCGTGGCTTTTCACCACGCTTTACCGGGAGTTCCTGCGCATCCGCCGCCGGGGCGAGCGGATGACAGCCTTGGAGGATCTGGGTCCGGTGGAGTCCGACCCGCCGGCGCCCGAGGTGGATATGGTCACGGGTATGGATGCGGGCCTCGTGGTCGAGGCGTTGCAGGAGGTGGACGAGGTCTACCGCGTACCGCTGACGCTTTTCTATATGCAGGACCTTTCCTACAAGGAAATCGCCGAGATGATCGAGGCGCCGATCGGCACGGTCATGTCGCGGCTGTCGCGCGGCAAGGCGCAGTTGCGCACCGCCCTGGCCCGCAAGGAGTCGGGCTCGCGAGGCAAGGTGGTTCCGTTCCAAACCAACCCAGCGAGGAAACACTCATGAACAACGCGGAGGCAAAATTCATCCTGCAAGGCTACCGGCCCAATGGCGCCGATGCCGGTGACGCGACGTTCTGCGCCGCCGTCGAACAGGCGAAGAACGACCCGGCACTCGGCGAGTGGTTCGCCAAGCAGCAGGCGTTTGACGCGGCGGTCAGTGCGAAACTCGGCCAGGTGGCGGCCCCGGCGGACTTGCGCGCGGCGATCCTTGCCGGCGGTCGGGTGACGGCGGCCGGTACCTCCAGCCGCGGTTGGTGGAACCAGCCGGTATGGATGGCCGCGGCCGCGGGGGTGGCCGTGGCCTTGGGGGTAGGGGTGGCGCTTTGGCCGAAGCAAGCGGCGGCGTTCAGCGACTTCGCCCTCGCGGATGCGAAACTGAGCGCGATCCACGGCGGGCATGGTCATGAGAACAACGAACTGCAGGCCGTGCTGAACGATCCGGCCATGCGCCTGGGCCAGAAGCTCCCGATCAGTTTCGCCAACCTGCACGAAACCGGCTGCCGCACGATCGGCTTCAAGGGCCACGATGTGCTGGAGCTCTGCTTCAAGCGCAACGGCGTGTGGTTCCATGCCTACATCGCGCGCGCGGCGGATTTCCCGCGGGTGGCCGCGAGTTCCACGCCGCAGCTCACGGACCGCGGCAGCATCAGCCTCGCCTCGTGGACGGATGCGGAGCACGTCATCGTCGTGGTGAGTAAGACCGGACGCAAAAACCTCGAGGCCCTGCTTTGATTAAACTGTGCCCCGCGGAGGAAGCGCCATAGCCTGAGGTTGTGAGCAAGCCCGCCCCCGCGACTCCCGAGCATTTCCGCCTGACCGAGGATGCCGACCGCAAGCGGAACTGGAAGCGCTGGGGTCCGTACCTGGCCGAACGGCAGTGGGGCACGGTGCGCGAGGATTACTCGGCCGACAGTGACGCGTGGAAATATTTCCCGTTCGAGCAGGCCCAGAGCCGTGCCTACCGCTGGGGCGAGGACGGGCTGCTCGGCATTACCGACCGCGAGTGCCGGCTGTGCTTCGCTCTCGCGCTCTGGAACGGTCGCGACCCGCGCCTGAAAGAGCGGCTGTTCGGCCTGTCGGGCCCCGAGGGCAACCACGGCGAGGATGTGAAGGAGGCCTATTTCTACACGGCCAGCACGCCGACCCACAGTCACATGCGGGCGGTCTACCACTACCCGCAGGCCGAGTTTCCCTACGCCCGGCTCCGGGAGGAGAACGCCCGGCGCGGGCGGGATGCGGCCGAATACGAACTCGAGGATACGGGGGTCTTTGCGGAGAGCCGGTATTTCGAGGTGGCGGTGGAATACGCCAAGGCCGGGCCCAATGACCTGCTGATCGAGGTTTCCGTGAAGAACTGCGGGCCGGAGCCGGCGACACTGCACCTGCTGCCGACGTTGTGGTTCCGCAACACCTGGTCGTGGGGCGCGAAGCACGGTGCCGCCGAAACCAAGCCCCGGTTGCAGCAGGCCGCGCCCGGGCAGGTGATGGCGCATCATCCCACGCTGGGCCGCTACTTTTGGGAAATCGAACCCGAGGGCGGCAAGGCCGCGCCGCTGCTGTTCACGGAGAACGACACCAACGTGCGGAAACTTTTTGGTGCGGAAAATCCCGGGCCGCACGTGAAGGATGCCTTCGACGACTACCTGGTTCACGGCCGCGCCGAGGCGGTGAACACCAGGCGCACCGGCACCAAGGTCGCTGCGCACCGGGTGCTGACGCTGGCGCCGGGCGAGACCCGGGTCATGCGGGTGCGGCTCTACGACGATGCCGAGGCGCCCAAGCAGGCTTTCGGCGAATCCTTCGCCTCGGCCCTAACCCTGCGGCGGGAGGAGGCGGAGGAATTCTACGCGGCGGTGCTGCCACCGTACGTGAGCGACGATGAGCGCAGCGTGGCGCGCCAGGCCTTCGCGGGCCTGCTGTGGTCGAAGCAGTTTTATCATTTCGTCGTGGCCGACTGGCTGGGGGGCGACCCGGCCCAGCCCGCGCCGCCGAACTCGCGCCGGGGCGGGCGCAACAGCGACTGGCCGCACCTGTACAATCGCGACATCATCTCGATGCCGGACAAGTGGGAGTATCCGTGGTTCGCGGCGTGGGACACGGCTTTCCACATGATCCCGTTCGCCCGGATCGACCCGCACTTTGCCAAGGAGCAGCTGAACCTGTTCCTGCGCGAGTGGTACATGCACCCGAACGGGCAGATTCCGGCCTACGAGTGGAATTTCTCCGATGTGAATCCCCCGGTGCACGCTTGGGCCTGCTGGCGCGTGTACAAGATGACCGGCGCGCGCGGCGAGCGCGACCGGCTGTTCCTCGCGCGCGTCTTCCAGAAGCTGCTGCTGAATTTCACGTGGTGGGTGAACCGCAAGGATCCCGGCGGGCACCACGTTTTCTCCGGCGGCTTCCTCGGCTTGGACAACATCGGCGTCTTCGATCGCTCGAAACCGCTGCCGACCGGCGGCCAGCTTGTGCAGGCGGACGGCACCGCCTGGATGGCGTTTTATTGCACTACGATGCTGGCGATCGCGCTCGAGCTGGCGGAGGGCGATCCGGCGTATGAGGACATCGCCTCGAAGTTCTTCGAGCACTTCATAGCGATCGCCGACGCCATGAATCATCTCGGCGGCACCGGGCTGTGGCACGAGGAGGACGGTTTCTACTACGACCAGCTGTTAATTGACCGCCGGCCCCAGCCGCTGCGGTTGCGCTCGATGGTAGGGCTCATCCCGCTGTTCGCGATCGAGTTCATCGAGGAGGACCGCCTCGACAAGCTGCCGGGGTTCGCGAAGCGCACGCGCTGGTTCCTCGAGAACCGCAAGGATCTCGTCGCCCACATCTCCTACCTGACGCAAGACGGGGCCACGCCCGGCCGACGCTTGCTGGCGATCCCGTCGCGCGAGCGGCTGGAGCGCGTGCTGCGGTATCTTTTCGACGAGAACGAATTCCTGTCGCCTTACGGGATCCGGTCGATGTCCAAGGCCCATGAGGCCAATCCCTTTGTGTTTCGGGCCGGCGGGGAGGAGTACCGGGTGGGTTATGTGCCGGGCGAGTCGGACACGGGCTTGTTCGGCGGCAATTCCAACTGGCGCGGTCCGATCTGGTTTCCGACCAATTTCCTGTTGATCGAGGCACTGGAGCGCTACCACCACTTCTACGGCGACAGCCTCATGGTGGAGTTCCCGACCGGCAGCGGGTTCAAGATAACCCTGAAGGAAGCGGCGCAGGAACTGTCGCGCCGGCTGGTCATGCTCTTCGTGCCGGGAGGGGACGGCCGCAGGGCTTGCCATGGCGGAGGGCCCGGGGCGGGCGACAAGGAACGGCTCAAGGACATGGTTCTTTTCCATGAGTATTTCCACGGGGAAACCGGACAGGGTTTGGGCGCGAGCCACCAGACAGGCTGGACCGCCTTGGTGGCGCGCTTGATCGAAGATTTAGGCCAGAAAAAGAGCGGAAAGTCCTAAAGATTTTTGGGCAGGAACGGCGCGTAAAAGACGCTGTTTTTACCAGCGAGGGAAACGATTTGGTCAAAACCGTGACAGCGAGTCGCGAAAGCACTTTTACATGCAAAATTACTGCTTGTCCGGGTCGCACAGATGGCCTTTGTGCGGGTCTTCTAAGACATGAAACGCCTGCTCACACAGACACTGCTCTTGGTCTCCGTCCTCGGTTTTACAATTAAAGCCGCGGCCGACGACCGTTGGGAGACTTTGCGGGCGATCAACTGGGTCGAGAACCCCACCAACCATACGAAAATGGGCCGCTTTGGCGAACTGGGGCCCTACCAGTTCCGGGCGGGTACTTGGCGGATGCACACGAGAAAGTCGTTCCAGCTGGCGACCCAGCGCGAGGCAGCTGATGAGGTCGCCATCAAGCATTACGAGTGGATCAAGCAGAACCTCGAGAAGGCCGGGGTGGACGCCAGCGCGTTCAACATCGCCATGGCCTGGAACACCGGCGTGAACAATGTCGTGAACGGCCGGGTGCCGAGCGTCAGTTACGACTACGCCCAGCGCGTCACCAACCTCGTGCATACTTTCAAGCGCAACACGTCCCGCGCGACGACAGTCGCGGCCGCCCCGGCGGTCAAGGCCGTCCCGGTCCAGCGGCCGGTCATTGGCTTGGTGCATTTCGCCGTGCTGCCGGATGCCCCGCGCTTTGAGATCGTGCTGCCGCCCCCGGCGCCGGAACCGATTGTCTACACCGACCGCGAGCCCGTCGCCCAAAGCGCTCCGACGCTCTTTGTGGTCACGACCACGGCGACCCTGACGCCCCGGTTCAACCTCCTCGCTGCGAACTAGGAGAAAAACAACGCCGCCTTTTGGGGCGGCGTTTTGCTTGGGGCGGTCAACCTATTCGAGGAAGGAAGTCTGCTTGGGCGGCTTGCCGGCCTTGCGGGCGGCCTCCTCCTCGGGCGAGGCGCTGAGATGCCGCGGCGGGCGCGTGATGCGCATGGCCACGGCGGCCTCGCGGTCCTTCACGATGCGGTCGCACATCGTTTCAATCTGCAGGTGCAGCCAGTGGGTGGTGGCGCTGGTCTCGGAGTAATCGGCCGGGCCGTAGTGATCGATTCGACCGGTCGAGCGCAGGCGGTCGTTCTGCTCGAACTCGGCGCGGACGGCGGGATTGTAGACGGCGTAGGTCTTGCCGCCGCCCTTCTTGACGACAGAAAAGCTCGGCACATCGCTCGGGCCGTCGGCGATGTAGATCATGTTCTGGAGCGGGATGCGGCGGTCCTCCGGCGTAACCTTGGCGTTCACGTCGATGGCGGGGTTGCGGTTCGTGCCCTTGTTGATCTCGAAGATGGCGCGCGTCTTGGTGGTATTGTCGATCATCATGCCGATCTGGGCGATCTCGCTGGCGGCCTCGAGGGACATCTCGTTCTGCTTGAGAAAACCGGGGCGGAGGGGGTTCTCGATGAACTCGCAGGCCCAAGTGGCGTCGATGTATGGTGCGAGGGCGCTGCCCCGGATCATTTCCGCCAGGCCGGTGCTCACGACGTAGTGTTCGAGCTGGATATCGTGCTTGGCGTACTCGGGCTTGGCCTTCACCCAAGTACGGGAGGAGGAGAAGAAGCCGGGCAGGCCGGGGTAGAAACCGATCTCCTGGCCGCACTCGCGGAGGATCTTGTTGCTGAGGCCGGCCATCTTGCCGGCCTGCACGTAGGTGAGGAGATGGTTGAGGTAGCTGATCTCCGGCGAAATGTTGTAGCCGCGCTTGCGGTAGTTCTCCGCCAGGGCGTTGGTCTCCGCCCAGAAGTTGCTTTCGTCCACGCCGTAGCGGCGGAAAAGCGGGGCCTGCATGTAGGCCGGGATCAAAGTCTTGTCAAAGTCCCAGACGCAGGCGATGATGTTCTGAGTGAAGAGCGTAGAGGCCATCGCGGATGTTTTCTATTAGACGGCGGATACGCCGTTCAGCTTGGCCGTTGATAAAGCCGCCGCACGCGGCTTAAGCAATTCACAATTTCCCCGCCCCCTTTCCCGCATGGATCAGCTTCCCGATATCGCCACTTTCCGCCGCCGCCTCGACGAACTCGATGCGCAGATGTCGGACCCGTCGTTCTACACCAACCCCCGCAAGGCGGCGGACATCACGCGCGAGCAGCAGGGCTTGCGGCAGCTGACCGACAACTACCAGGTCTACGAACGCATGGGCCGGGATCTCGAGGAGCACACCAAGCTGGTCAAGGATCAGCGTGCCGATGGCGAGTTGCGCGCGCTGGCCCAGCAGGAAATCCCGGAGCTCACGCAGCAACGCGAGGCGCTCAAGCAGGCCATCCTCCTCGCGATGATCCCACCGGAGCCGTCGGACTCGCGCAATACGGTGTTCGAAATCCGCGCCGGCACGGGCGGTGACGAGGCCAGCCTGTTTGCGGCCGAGCTGTACCGGCTCTACACCAAGTACGCCGAGGGCCGGGGCTGGAAGATCCAGCCCATGAGCTCGAGCGCCTCCGACCGTGGCGGGTTGAAGGAAGTCATCTTCCTGGTCACGGGCCAGCAGGTCTACAAGCAGCTCAAGTACGAGAGCGGTGTGCACCGGGTGCAGCGGATTCCCGTCACCGAGGCGAACGGCCGCATCCACACCTCCACGATCACGGTGGCCGTGCTCCCCGAGGCCGAGGAAGTGGACGTGCAGATCGACCCGCAGGACCTTGAGATCAGCGTGATGCGCGCCAGCGGCCCGGGCGGGCAGGGCGTCAACACGACCGACTCCGCCGTGCGCCTCGTGCACAAGCCGAGCGGACTGATGGTTTATTGCGCGGACGACCGTTCGCAGATCAAGAACAAAGCCCGCGCCATGGCGGTGCTGCGTTCGCGCCTGCTCAAGCTCAAGGAGGACGAGGAGCAGGCCAAGTATGCCGCGCAGCGCCGCACCCAGATCGGCACAGGTGGGCGCAGCGAGCGCATTCGCACCTACAATTTTCCGCAGAACCGGGTCACCGACCACCGCATTGGCCTGACGCTCTACAACCTGCCAGCCACCATGGAGGGTAACATCGACCCATTGATCACGGCACTGCAGCGCGCGGACTTCGAGGAGAAGCTGGCCCTGCTGACCGGCGGGCCGCTGCCAGTGCGGGCCAGCGCGGCCGGCGACGACGAGTGAACCCATGCTGACCGTCCTCGAGATCATCAAGCGCACAACCGAGTTTCTGGAGAAGCGCGGGGTCGAGAGTGCCCGGTTGAACGCCGAGCTGCTCATCGGCCACGCCCTCGGGTTGAAGCGCATGCAACTCTACCTGCAGTTCGAGCGGCCCCTGACCGAACCCGAACTGGAGAAAATCCGGCCGCTGGTGAAGCGGCGTGGCAACCGCGAACCGTTGCAATACATCACCGGTGAAACCGATTTCTCCGGTCTCAAGCTGAAGGTGGACCGGCGCGCGCTGATTCCGCGGCCCGAGACCGAATATCTGATCGAGCAGGTGCTGGGCCGGGTGACCTCACCTCCGGCCGCGATTCTCGATCTGGGCACCGGAAGCGGGGCCATCGCCCTCGTGCTGGCGGCCAAGTATCCAGCCGCGGCAGTCACGGCGGTGGACCAAAGCGCGGACGCCCTGGCGCTGGCGCGCGAAAATGCCGGGGCGCTGGGCTTGGCCGCACGCGTGAATTTTGTCCAATCCGATTGGTTCTCCGCCTTGCCGGCCGGGACACGCTACGAATTGATCGTGGCCAATCCGCCTTATCTTTCGGATGGGGAGGTGGGTGAGGCCCAGCCCGAGGTGAAGGATTTCGAGCCACTCGCGGCCTTGTCGGCCGGAACAGACAGTGCGGTGGATTTAAGGCACATTCTGAGGGAGGCGCATTCGCGCCTGACCGCGGGAGGACTGCTGGCCTGTGAGACGGGCATCGCCCAGCATGCCCAGCTTCTGCCGCTGGCTACGGAGACGGGCTATGCCCGCACGGAATCCCTGCGCGACCTGACGGGCCGCGAACGCTACCTGCTAGCCTTTGTGTAGGCTGGTGGTGGTGGCGACCGGAGCCTGGCCTTCAACCCAGGCCAGCGGATTTTTGTTCAGGCGCAGGGCGTCGGTGACCACCCGGAGAGTCTCCCGCAGGTGGACGTCCAGCTTGCTTTCGGTTTCCGCATCGGGCGCGTCGGTGTCACCATCCTCAGGAGTGGGGGCGACGACGGGCTTGGCCGTGCCGGCCGCCTCGGCCTTGAGGACGGAGGCGAGCTTTACCTCGTGGGAGGCGTAGTTGGTCTTGGCCAGGCGGTCGCGCTCGGTCGTAAGGGTCTTCTGGAATTCGTCGTCGGCCTGCTTGAGGGAGCGGCGCTGCTCCAGGTTGAGCGAAACGGTTTTCTGTTCCTGGCGTTCCTTGAACCAGTCGATGTTCTTCTTCAGGTAGGCGAACTCCTCCAGTGAGTCCTGGCGGGCGAGGCTGGCCTGCCGCAGGGGCTGGACCAGGGTCTGATCGAGGGGCTTGCCGGCGAAGACAGTCGGTTTGATTTCGTCCCACATGAGGGCGTGGGGCAGGCTGGATTCCCCGACGTTCGGCAGGAAATCATCAATCGAAGGCAGCGTGATGTCGGGGATCACGCCCTTGTTCTGGGTCGATGAGCCGTTGGGAAGGTAGAATTTCCGCACGGTGAGCTTGGCGGCGCCGGTGTTGGTGAGCTCCTGGCTCATGCGCGGGATGTAATTCTTCATTTCCAGCACGGCCTGCACGGTGCCCTTGCCGTGGGTGGAACTGTCGCCGATGATGACGGCGCGGCCGTAATTCTGCAGGGCACCGGCGAAGATCTCGGAGGCGGAGGCGCTGAAGCGCGACGTGAGGATCGCCAGCGGGCCCTCGTAGGCGACGGCGGAATTGGTGTCGCTGTCCACGTTGATCAGGCCCTGGAAGTCGCGTTCCTGCACAACGGGACCCTCCTTGATGAACAGGCCGGTGAGGTTGACCGCCTCGGAGAGGAGGCCGCCGCCGTTGCGACGCAGGTCGATGACGAGGGCCTTGATCCCGTCGGCCTTGAGTTTGCCGATCAGCTCGGCGATGTCTTGGGAGGCCGTGTTGCGCACGTCCTCGGGAGCCGTGTCATCGGGGGAGCCGTCGTAGAACGAGCGCAACTCGATGACGCCGACAGGCACCGTCTGGCCCTCCTGTGCACCGGGCAGGTCGTAGATGGTCGCGGTGGCGCGGGATTCATCCAGCTTGACCACGTCGCGGGTGATATGGACGAGCTTCGTCTGCGTGGCATCGACCGAATTGTGGGGCAGGATGGTGAGGGTGACCTTGGTGCCCTTGGACCCGCGGATGAGGTCCACAATGCGGCGCAGCTTCATGCCGATGATGTCGACCGCTTCGCCGTTTTCCTGCTGCACCGCCACGATCTTGTCGTTCACGTGGATCTGGCCGCTGAGGTCCGCCGGGGTGCCGGGCTTGACCTCGCGCACCACGCAGGTGTCTTCCTCTAGGCCCAGGACGGCGCCGATGCCGACGAGCGAGAGCTTCATCTGGATGCTGAAATCCTGCAGGGAGTCGGAGGACAGGAAGTCCGAGTGCGGATCATACATCCGCGTGAGGCTGGTGAGGAACATCTCCTGGATGTCGCGGGATTCGATGTCGCCAATGTTCTTCAGCATCCGCTCGTAGCGCTTGCGCAGTGTGGTCTTGGCCTCCTCCTGGGTTTTCTTGCCCAGCAGGTCGTGGAGCATCTCGTATTTCAGGCGCTTGCGCCACAGGTCGTCGGCCTCGGCGGTCGTGGCCGGGAAGGGACTCTTGCTGCGATCGGGGGCGTAGGATTCCTGCGCGGTGAAATCAAACTCGCGCGGGAGCTCCGTGAAAATCCAGGAGGCGCGGGTCTGCACACGCTGTTCGTAGACCTTGTAGATGTCGAAGGCCGTGTCGATGTTACCGAGGTAGGTGAGATCGGTCTCGATGCGCGGGCCATATTGGCGACGGAAGGCCTGTTCGTCACCCAGCGTGAAAAACAACCGCTGCGGATCCAACTCCTGCATGTAGCTCGTGATGAGTTGGGGATAGTCGGCCGTGGTGACAGCGTCCTTGTTGTAGTGAAAGTACTCCAGCATCTGCACGAGGTAGCGGGTCTCGAGCTTCATGACCGGGGTGGTCTTGAGCTCGCGGTCCGGGACCGCGAGGGCGGCGCTGGCAAGAACGAGGAAAAGGGCGGCGGATGCGGGGAAAAGGCGAAGGGGATATTTCACAAAAGGATGATTTTAACTATCGGGGATAAGAGTCCGGTTCTGTGGAATTGTTTCGAAAATAGTGACGATCGGTCGCCGGGCGGGATGGGGCTGCGGGCTAGTGTTTGCTGAGCAAATCCTTCGCTTCGTCAAGGGTGCGCTTTTCCTCGTCGCTCAGGGCGCCAAAGCCGTGGCTGTTGATTTTGTCGAGGATCCGGTCCACGTCGGCGCGCAGGGTGGTGGAGTGCCGGCGTTGGCCGAAGGCGGGGGTGGGGGCCGGGCGCTTGTCCGTCCTGAACCGCAGCCACTTGGGCAGCGCGAAACCGGCGGCGCGGTCCCAGCCGTCGCTGGCATGGAGAAAACGAATGTACAGCCAACCGGCCAGCATGCCGCCAAGATGCGCCGAGGGGTTCAGGCCCAGCGGGGCGGGGGCACCGAGCAGCTCATAAAACACCAGGCCCAGCAGGTCCACCGCCAGCAAGACATACACGATGTGCCGTAGCCGGAAACTGACCGGGAAGAAGAATATGGTCATCTCCTGATGGGGTTGGATATTGGTCAGGACCACGAGGAACGCGTACACCCCGGCGCTGGCCCCGAATTGCGTGCCGCCATAGCGCCAGTTGACCGCCGCCCAGACGAGACCCCCGAGGAAGATAGCACCTGCGAACAACCCGATGAACCGACGCGCGCCGAGGATGGGCTCCAGTTCCCGGCCGACAAAGATGAGCCCGACAATCGTAAACAGAATATGGAACGGCCAGCTGGTATCGTGCAGGAGGCCATGCGTCAGCAAGGTCCAAAGATGCCAGTCCTTGAGGCCGTGGATGGTCAGCGCCAGAAACCGTGCCACGGTTCCCGTGGCATCCAGCTTGGGCGACTGCAAAATCAGCTGGATCACAAACGCCGCGATGATCGTCGAAACCAGCCAGACCAACGCAGTGGTGGACCGGCGGGGGTATTCACTTTGCAGGTAGGCCCGATCGGAAGACATCACCGCTAGCCTATGCTCATCGCCATTTAACACAAGCTCATCGAGCGGCCTGCCCGGGGGATGGCATAAGCCCGTGCTACTTCTTGACAGGGCATTGAATTCCCCTTGATTGGCGCGACTCATGGCCAACAAAGCAGAAAAATGGAAAGACAATGCCGGAGGCAAATTTTACGTCGATCAGCAGTGTATCGATTGTGATCTTTGCCGGGAGACGGCGCCGGCGTTTTTCAAGCGCCACGAAGAAGGTGGCTACTCCTTTGTCCACACCCAGCCAACCACGGAAGACGATGTCCAGCTGTGCATGGAAGCCCTCGAGGGCTGTCCGGTTGAGGCGATTGGTAACGACGGAGAATAACCTAATTCGCTAAACGACAAGGCCGCGCACGCCGCGGCCTTCTTTTGGATTTTCAGGTTAAGCAACGTGTGATGCCATTTTAACCAATGCCGAAACCCCGCCTTATTTCAGACGCCATCCGGTGCAGCCTCGGCGCCAGTTTTCTCCTCCTCGGCACTGTGGCGGCCCAGCAGACCTACGTCCTGCCCACGGTCACGGTCTACTCCGAGCAAGTCGCCAACCAGACGCCGGTCGCGACCTTTGCGATGCCGGTGTCCGGCCTTCAGTTTGAGCCGCGCGTGGATGTCCAGGCCCGCAACCTCGCGGAAGGACAGGCCGACGTCGCGATCCGCGGCGGGGTGTTTGAGAACACCGGGTTCAAGTTCGGGGCTTTCTCCGTCTATGATCCGCAAACCGGACATTACCTGGCCGAGCTGCCGATTGCGCCGGCGATGCTGACGTCGCCCCGGGTCCTGACGGGAGCCGACAACGCAGTCGGGGGATACAATGCGGAGGTCGGTACCATAGCCTATGGCTGGCAGCCCATCAGCCAGCAGGGTGAACTCTCTGTTGCGCTGGGCGACTACGACACCAATCGCCAGAGTTTCTATCAGGGGCTGATTCTACCGACCGTCGGCGATGGCCGGACCTTGGCGGCGGATGTGGATCTTTCCCGTTCCGAGTCGGATGGATCCGTGCCGTATGGTGATCACAACTTCAAGCGCGCCTCGGGCCGCGTCCAACTGCGCGATGAGCACAGCCAGACTGACCTGTTCGCCGGCTGGCAGAAGAAGTTCTTTGGCTGGCCGAACCTCTACACGCCCTTCGGGTTCAATGAAACCGAGAGCCTTGAGACGGAGCTGTTCGCCTTCAATCACAAGGCTTGGTCCTCCTCGGGCGATTACTGGCAGGTGGGCGCCTATTACCGGCGCAACTATGATGACTATGAATTCAACCGCGCGGTGCCCGGCGCCTCCAATCCCTTCATCCACACCACCCATGTCCGCTCCATCGCCTTGGACGGCCGGCATGAAGCCGGGTCGTGGGCGGTAGCCTATAGCGCGCAGTACATGCGCGACAACATTCAGTCCACGTCGCTCACCTATGGAAAGTTCAACAGCCGCGATTACCTGAAACTCGCGCTCGTTCCCGAATACACAACCCACACCGCCAAGGGACCGCTGACGCTGCGGGCGGGCGCGACATATGATGATACCAATCGCGACGCCTCGGCGCTTTCGCCCGTGGTCGAGGTGGCCCTGAAACCGTCGACGGGAGTCCGGTTCTATGCGCAATATGCGGAGAGCACCCAGGTGCCGACCTACACGGCGTTGAATTCAAACGCGGCGGCGGGGCTTTTCCGCGGCAATCCGAACCTGGGCCGCGAAACCAGCCGTAACCTGGAGGCCGGCGGCGATTTCACGCAGGGCGCGTGGACGGTCCAGGCCGCGCTCTTTCATCGCTGGGACGACGAACTGGTGGACTGGACCTTTCGCAACGGGGTGACGGCCCGCACCGCGAACCCCGTGGATATCGTCACCGGCGGCCTCGAGGTGGTCGCCGTGATGAAATCGCCGCGCTGCGACCTGATTCTCGGCTACACTTTTCTCGACAAGGACGCCGATTACGGCGCGGCGACGATTGATGCCAGTTTCTATGCGCTCAATTTCGCCAAGCACCGGCTGACCGCGGCCGTGGTCCTTCGTCCCGGCGCCGGCTTCGAGCTGCGCGTGGACAACGAATACCGCCTCCAGGAGGAAAACCCGCTCCGCGTGGTTGGCGGCGATGAGGCGTTCCTCACCACGATCGGCCTGTATTACCTGCCCCCCGCGATCCGTGGACTGGAGCTCTCGGCCCGGATGGACAATGTCTGGGACAGCGACTTTCAGGAGGTCCCGTCGGTTCCCGCCGCGGGCCGGCAGTTCTCCGTGGGTGCGACCTACCACTGGTAAGCGCCATTTCGTTTGACAGGGTGGTGGGGAGGCCGGTCATTTTTTCGCGGCCGATGGACAACCCTTTTCTTGAGCGTACTTTCCAGATTCACTGGTCCCGACTTTCCGCGGACAAGGTCGAGCCGGCCGTTGACGCGGCCCTGACCGAAGCCGAGGCCGCGCTGGCCGCGATCACCAGCCACCCGGAATCAGCCGCAACCTACGAGAACACCTTTCTCGCCCTGGAGAACGCCACCGACCTGCTCAATGAGACCTGGGCCAAGGTCAACCACCTCACCAGCGTGGCGGATTCGCCGGCACTGCGTGCGGCCCACAATGCGGTCCTGCCGAAGGTCTCGGCCTTTCAGGCCAAGATTCCTTTGAATGCCGCCTTGTGGAGCCGGTTGAAAGCGGCCGCCGCCCAGCCCGCGGCCGCCGCCTTGCGCGGGATCCACCGGCGGTTTCTCGACGAAACCATGGCGGACTTCCGCCAGCACGGCGCCGATCTGCCGCCGGAGAAAAAGACACGGCTCGAGGTGCTCCAGAGTGAACTGGCCGCCCTCACCCAGAAATATTCCGAGAACGTGCTCGATGCCACGAATGCGTGGGAGCTGATTGTGACCGATCCGGACCGTTTGCGCGGCCTGCCCGACCACGCCAGGGAGGCCGCCCGGCAGAGCGCCTTCAAGAAGGGCCACGGGACCGACGAAACACCGCCGGCCTGGCGCTTCACGCTGCACATGCCGTCGCAGGAGCCGGTGATGCTTTACGCGGAAGATGAGGCCTTGCGGCGGGAGGTTTGGCAGGCGTCGGCCAATATCGGGCGCACCGCGCCGCAGGCCAACCAGGACTTGGTGCGACAGATCCTGGCTTTGCGGCAGGAGAAGGCCGCGCTGCTCGGGCAGACGCATTTCGCCGACTTGGTCCTGGCGCGCCGCATGGCGAAGAGTGGCGCGCAGGCGCTGGCGTTCATCGAGGATCTGCATCGCCGGATCCAGCCGGCGTTCGGCCGGGAGTGCCGGGAGCTGGAGGAGTTCAAGGCCCGGCAGACCGCGACGGCCGTCACCCGGCTGGCGCCGTGGGAGCTGGGTTATTGGGCGGAGAAACTGCGCCGGGAGCGCTACGATTTTGATGAGGAGCAGCTGCGGCCCTATTTCCCCGTGACGGGAGTACTTGCCGGGATGTTCGAGATCGCCCGCCGGGTGTTCGGCCTGCGCGTGACCGAGCTGCCGGTTGGGGCCGTGGAGACGTGGCATCCGGAGGTGAAATTCTACGATGTGCATGATGCGGCGGGACGGCACCTCGGGTCGTTCTACGCCGACTGGCATCCCCGCGAATCGAAGCGGGGTGGGGCCTGGATGAATTACCTGATCACGGGCGGACCGTGGCCTGGCGGAGGGGGGGCGCGGGCACCGCACCTCGGGTTGATCTGCGGCAATCTCACGCCGCCCAACAGCGATCAACCGGCGTTGCTGACCCATCACGAGGTCGAGACGGTTTTCCATGAGTTCGGCCACCTGCTGCATCACCTGCTCGGCGAGGTGGAGGTCAAATCGCTCAATGGCGTGAACGTGGCGTGGGACTTCGTCGAACTGCCTTCCCAAATCATGGAGAACTGGTGCTGGGAACGTGAGAGCCTTGATATGTTTGCCCGGCACCATGAGACGGGGGCGGTCATCCCGGAGGTTTTGTTCCAGCGCATGATCGCGGCCCGGAATTTCCGGAGTGCCACCGCCACGATGCGCCAGCTGGGTCTTGCGCGCCTGGATCTCGATCTGCACATGAATCCGGTCGAGAAGATGGGCACGGATCTGTCGGTCTGGCTGCGGAAGCGTCTGCAGGAATATCTCACGCCGACTGCGCCGCCCAGCCCGACCATCGAGAACCGTTTCACGCACCTCTTTGCCGATCCGGTTGGCTATGCGGCCGGCTATTACTCCTACAAGTGGGCGGAGGTGCTGGATGCCGATGCCTTCACACGGTTCAAGCGCGAGGGGATTTTCAACGGTGCGGTCGGAAGGGAGTTTGCGGCCAAGATCCTCAGCCGGGGCAATGGGGCAGATCCCATGGAACTCTTCGTGGACTTCATGGGTCGTCCTCCTGACCAGCAGGCCTTGCTCGAACGGGCTGGTCTGGCCTGATTATAAGGGCGGTGGCTGTTTCCAGATGGAACCTTTTCGCTGGAAAAAACCTCGGCGCTGGTAATCAGTCTCTCCATTCAATCCACTTAATCCCATGATGCTCTGGCTCGCCCTGATCGCTGTTCCCATGCTCTTCGGCCTGTACGCGCAGTTTCGCGTTTCCAGCGCCTACAACCGGAATGTCCGCATTCCTTCCCGGGGCCGCATTACCGGCCGCGAGGCGGCCGCGGCCGTGATGGAGAGCGCCGGTATTCACAACGTCGAGATCGTGCAGGTACCCGGCCAGCTGACCGACCACTACGATCCGTCCAAGCGGCGCCTTGCGCTCTCCGAGCACAATTACCACGGCACCAGCCTGGCCGCGCTCGGCGTCGCGGCCCACGAGGCCGGCCACGCCATCCAGCACAAGGTTGGCTATGCCATGATGAATTTCCGCCAGGTGTTGGTGCCGGCTACGCAGATTTCATCTGGGGCGTCGCAGCTCCTGATCATCATCGGCATCGTGCTGGGGGCCAAAGGGCTCGGGGGCATCTTCCTGATGCTCGGCGCCGTCGCGCTTGCGGTTATCTGCCTGTTCCAGCTGATCACGCTGCCGGTGGAGTTCGACGCCAGCAACCGCGCCAAGGCCCAGCTCGTCAACCTGGGTATTCTCGACCGGGACGAGATGCCCGGCGTCAATCAGACCCTCGATGCCGCCGCGCTCACCTACGTCGCCGCCTTCGTGGCCTCGCTCGGCAGCCTGCTGCACATTCTCCTCATCCTGAGCGGCTCGCGCCGCGACGACTGAGGGTTCTTTGCGGGTGCTGATGGAAAGTCCTCCTTCGCCAAGGCTTCGGAGGACACGTTTCTTTCGGTTTCCGAAAGAAACGTGGCGGAAGGGGAGGGATTGATTCGCTTCGCTCAGGGCTTCGCCCCAAAGCCTGTGGCTTTGCCCTTATCCCTCCTTCGCAGTTCACTTCGTGCCTGTACGGGCTGCGCCGGTTCGCCATTGGCCTTCGGGCAATGGCGGAAGGGGAGGGATTCGAACCCCCGGAACCTTGCGGTTCAGCGGTTTTCAAGACCGCCGCGATAGACCACTCTGCCACCCTTCCGGAGAGCTGACCGGCTGCCGAATTTCGACTCGCAGCGTTGGCAATTTTCCGGCTGTGTCGAGTCTGCAAACTCCGTCGCAGGGCCATGCGGCAACCGTCAAGCCATGGCCACGATCAAGGATCAGGTGCACGAGATGCAGGGCCTCTACGGCCCGTTCACCATTGCCGAGCGCGTGGTGCAGAAAATCTGGTTGCGCCGGGATTTCGCCCTCTCGCAAGCGCGACTGGTGGACGGTCGGAAACTGGAGGTCCTTTCGCCGGGCACCTGGAATCTGCTCGGGGGTCCGGATTTCCGCGGTGCCCGGTTGCGGCTGGACGGACGGGAAATCACCGGCGACATCGAGGTTCATTTTCATGTCTCGGACTGGCGGGCGCACGGCCATGAAGCGGACCCGGCCTACGGCCAGGTCGTGCTGCATGTGGTGATGTTTCCGCCGGTTGACGGGGAAAGGATGGCCCGCCGACGGGACGGGGAGGAAGTTCCCGCCCTGGTCCTGCTGCCCCTGCTGCACCGGAGCCTCGAGGAATATGCCTCGGATGACGCCTTGGAGAATATCACGGAGCGGGACGTGACCGATCGCATCGCGGAACTGGTGGCGATGCCGAACGGGGAGCTACGGCGGATGCTGCTGCGCCAGGCCGGGGCGCGCTGGATGCAGAAAAAGCGTTTTGCCGCGCTGCGGATCGAGAAGCTGGGGTGGACCGCGGCGGCGCACCAGACTGCGTTGGAGATTCTCGGCTACCGCCACAACCGGGCGGCAATGTTGTCGGTGGCGGCCGGCCATCCGTTGGAGGAGTGGAGGGCGGGATTGGCGATCGACGGGATTTTCCGGGAGAGGGAAGGGCAGTGGCAGTTGCAGGGAGTGCGTCCGGCCAATCATCCGCGCGTGCGGCTGAAGCAGTATCAGCGCTGGGTTTCGCAGCAGCCCGAATGGCCGGAGGAGCTGTGCAATATTGTACAGGCCTGCTCAACCCACCACGGAATGGAGGCCTCAACCTCTGAAGCCAGAAAACAGGCGAGGCTGGCGGGCCTGCGGGAAACGATCGCGCGGGACGTGCTCGATGAGGCCATCGGCGGCTCGCGGCTGGATACCCTGATCTGCGATGGATTCCTGCCGCTGGTGGCGGCGTTGACCGGCCACGACCTTTTGCCCGTCTGGTTTCATTGGTTTCTGGGCGATGTTCCGTTGGAAGTCCGCCGGGCCCTCCGGGAGACGGGAATTGCCGGCCGGGGCGCCGCTCCGCTTTGCCATGGCTTGGGACAGGGTTTGCTGGGCTGGATGGTGGAGCGCGATGCACGCGCAAGTGGCTGATGGCATAAAACTTGCCGGGGGCTTGACAAGCGTTCGGGCGGTTTAATATCTTCACCCCCCATACAACTAGTTCACTTTCCTAAAAGTGGGCCCTCGGGTCCGCTTTTTTTTTCCCATTAATCTAAACACACCATGAGCAGCGAAATTCTGTCCGTCCTCGAGTATATGGAGAAGGAGAAAGGCATTCCCCGTGCCGACATGATCTCCACGATCGTCAATGCGATCAAGACAGCTGCCTTGAAGGGCGTGAATTCCGGGCAGGAGCTCAAGATCGAGATCAACCCGAAGAACGGCCAGCTCAATGCCTGGTCGCTCCTCAAGGTCGTGGACTCGGTCGCCGACCCCAAGTTGCAGATTCACGTGGAGAAAGCCCAGGTCTTCAAGGCCGGGGCCGTGGTGGGTGATACCATTGAAAAGGAAATCGATCCGTCCTACCTCGGCCGCATTGCCGCGCAGACCGCCCGCCAGGCGATCATGCAGCGGCTCCGCGCCTTCGAGAAGGAGCGCATCTACGACGACTTCAAGGATTCCGTGGGCGACATCGTCAGCGGCACGGTCCGTCGCCGCGAGCGCAACGACCTCTTCATCGACCTCGGCAAGGCCGAGGCTGTCATGCCCGGCAAGGAACAGGTCCCCGGCGAGGAATACGCCCCCGGCGAGCGCATCCGCTGCATCCTGCTGGAGATCGAGAACAGCAGCCGCGGCCCCGAGATCATCCTCAGCCGCGCCAGCCCCAAGTTTGTCCGCCGCCTCTTCGAGCTCGAGGTCACCGAGATCGCCGACGGCACCGTCAAGATCGAGGCTTTTGCCCGCGAGCCCGGCTACCGCACCAAGATCGCGGTCACCAGCACCGACCCCAAGGTCGACCCGGTCGGCGCCTGCGTCGGCGCCCGCGGTGCCCGCGTGAAGAGTATCGTGCGCGAGCTCGGCGGCGAGAAGATCGACATCATTCCCTACCACGCCGACACGAAGGAAATGCTCATCGAGGCGCTCAAGCCGGCCGTGCCGCGCGAGATCATCCTCGACGAAAAGAACAAGCGCCTGCTCGTCCGTGTGGTGAACGACGACCTCGCCGTCGCCATCGGCCGCAAGGGCCAGAACGCCCGCCTGACTTCCCGCCTCGTCGGCTGGCGCCTGGACATCGAGGAATTCAAGGTGGTCGCCTCCGATCCCCGCGCCCAGGCCATCGGCCTGCTCGTCAGCACCTTTGGCTTCGAGTCCTCGATTGCCGAGCGCCTCGTGACCAACGGCATCAACTCGCCCGCCGCCTTCGAGGGTGTCGAGGCGAAGGATCTCGTCGACGCTGGCTTCAATGACGAGGAAGCGGCCGGCATCATCACCAAAGTTTCCGGTTCCTAATTAATCTCCCCACACCCTGACCGCTCCCACCACCACCGAATGAGCATCCGCATCCACGCTCTCGCGAAGAAGCTCAACATGGACAACGAGGCCCTCATGGCCTTGTTGAAGGAGCGCGGCTACCCGGCCAAGAGCGTTTCCAGCACGATCGACAACATCACCGCCGAGGCCCTTGAGCAGGAGATCGCCGCCAAGAACCCGGCGCCCGCCCCGGTCGCCGCGCCTGCGCCTGCGGCCCCCGCCACTCCGGCGGAAGCACCCTCGATCCGGCTGCCGGCCGGGGTCTTCGTGAAGTCGGCGCAAGACATCGTCCGCGAGAAGGAAGAGATTGTGAAGGCCGCCGCCGCGGCCCGTGCGGCCAGCACGCCGCCGCCCGCGCCCGCTCCGTCCGTCGTCCCCCGCCCGCCGGCCCCCGCGCCGGTGGTCAAGGCGCCCACGCCGCCGCCCATGATGGCCCCGCGGGTGTTTGCTCCTGCCGCCCCGGCCCCGAAGCTGGCGCCCGCCCCGATTGTCCCGGTTTCGCGTCCCGCTCCTGTGCCGGCCCCCGCGCCGGTCACCAAGGCCCCCATCGCGCCGCCACCGGTGCCCGCGGCCCGGCCGCCGGCCGCTCCTTCGGCGCCCACGCCCGCCAAGTCCCCGCCGCTCGCGCCGCCGACTCCGGTCGCTGCCGCCGCGACTTCCGTGACGATCACCGAGGAAGGTGGGGTCAAAATCATCCACCTCAAGCCGCCGATCATCGTGCGCGATTTCGCCGTCGCGCTCGGTCTCAAGCCCTTCAAGCTGATTTCCGAGCTCATGGAGATGAGCATCTTTGCGTCGATGAACCAGTCGATCGACGAGGCGGTCGCCACCAAGGTGGCCGAAAAGCACGGCTTCATGCTCGACATCAAGCATCGCGGCGAGACCGCGGCGCCCGTTGTCACGCCGGAGAAGGCCAAGATCACCAAGGAGGAAAAGGCCCGTGAGGAGGACCTGAAGAATCTCGCGCCGCGTCCGCCCGTGGTCTGCATCCTCGGCCACGTCGACCACGGCAAGACCTCCCTGCTCGACGCCATCCGCAAGGCCAATGTCGCCGCCGGCGAGGCGGGTGGCATCACCCAGCACATCGGTGCCTACCAGATCGAGCACCACGGCCGCAAAATCACCTTCCTCGACACTCCCGGCCACGCCGCCTTCACCAAGATGCGCGCTCGCGGCGCCTCGGTCACCGACATCGCGGTGCTCGTGGTCGCGGCCGACGACGGTTTCATGCCGCAGACCGACGAGGCGCTGCAGCACGCCAAGGATGCCGGCGTCACCCTCATGGTTGCCGTCAACAAGATGGACGTGAAGGGCGCCAATCTCGACCGGGTGAAACAGCAGATGCAGGAACGCCAGATCGCGCCTGAGGACTGGGGCGGCGAGACCGTCACTTGTCCGGTGGCCGCCATCAAGGGGCAGGGCATCACCGAGCTCCTCGACATGATTCTCCTCCAGACCGACGTGATGGAGCTGAAGGCCAACCCCAAGGCCGAGGCCAGCGGTGTGGTCATCGAGTCCCAGGTGGACGTGGGTCGCGGCCCGCTCGCCACCGTCATCGTGCAGCGCGGCACCCTCCGCGTGGGCGATGCAATCGTCTGCGGTCCGCATTACGCGAAGGTTCGCGCCATGTTCGACGACCAGGGTACGACGATGAAGGAAGCCCCGCCGGCCATGCCCGTGCGCGTCATCGGCTGGTCGGGTGCGCCCGATTCCGGGGCCAAATTTGTCACGGCCAAGAACGCCCGCGAGGCCGAGCGCCTTGCCGAGGAGGCGTCGGACCTGCTCAAGAAGTCCACCGTTACCGAGGATGCGGTGCCGAAGGACATCACCCTCGACGCCCTCTTCGCCAACATCGCCGCCACGCAGGCCAAGGTGCTGCGCGTTGTGCTCAAGTCCGACGTCTATGGTTCGCTCGAGGCCGTGAAGAACGTGCTCGAGGGCATCAAGAGCACCAAGGTTTCGCTCAACATCGTCGCCGCGGATGTGGGCGTCATCAGCAAGAACGACGTCCTCATGGCCAGCACGGCCAAGGCGGTCATCATCGGCTTCAACACCAAGCAGGAGAACGGGGTCACCGCCCTGACCAAGCACCACGGCGTGACCATTGAGAATTTCAACATCATCTACGAGCTCGGTGACCGGGTGAAGGAGATGATGGCCGACCTGCTCGATCCCGACCTCAAGGAGAACAAGACCGGTGGCGCCGAGGTGCGCCAGGTGTTCCCCGTCGCCAAGGGCTTTGTCGCAGGCTGCCTCGTCACCGAGGGCAAGATCAACCGCGGTTCCGTCGCCCGCGTCCGCCGCGGCAAGGACTCCGTGTTCGAGGGCAAGGTCGGCACGCTGCGCCGTTTCAAGGACGACGCCAACGAGGTGCGCGCCGGCCTCGAGTGCGGCATCCGCCTCGATGGCTTTGACGGTTACCAGCCCGGTGACCGCATCGAGTGCTTCGAAATCCAGAAGGTCCGGGCCTCGCTCTGACCGCCCCACCACCACCACCCGGGTCACGGTTCCATCCCGTCACGCCATGAGCAACCGACTACTCCGCGTCAACGAGCTGGTGCAGCGCGAAATCAGCGCGTACCTGCGCCGGAAGCACGCCAGCGAGGCGGTGGCCATCACCATCACGGGTGTCGAGATCACCGGCGACCTGCGCGAGGCCAAGGTGTTCTACTCGGTGCTGGGCGCCGAGGCCGAAGCCGCCGCGGCCGGCAAATGGCTCGTCCGGAAGCGCGACGAGATCCGCGAGATGATCGCGAAGAACGTCGTCATCCGCCATGTGCCGCTGCTGGCCTTTGTGCATGACAACCACGCGCCCCGCACCCTTCGCGTGGAGACCCTGCTCGGCCAGATCGACAAGGAGATCCCCAAGCCGTGATCCATTATCCGCAATACGCCGCCCGTTTCGCCGTGCTGATGTCGGAGCTGCGCGGCAAACAGGTCGTGGTCATCGGCCACCAGCGCCCGGATGCGGATTGCATCGGCTCACAGGTGGCACTGTGTCGCCTGCTGCGCTCGCAGGACATCGATGCCGTCTGCCTCAACGCCGACAAGGTGCCGCGCCGCATCAAGTTCCTCGTGGGTGACACGCCGTTTTTCCAGCGCGACGAGATTTCGCCGAAGGGCAAGGTCGCGATCTTCACCGACTGCGCCGACCACGGCCGCGCGGGGGAGAAGATGCGCGAGATGTATCCTGCGCCGATTGCCTGCTTCGACCACCACATTTCCAACCAGGGCTTCGCCCGGTTCGACTTTGTGGACACGGCCTCGGCCGCCACCGCCGAGGTGCTGATGGGCGTATTTGTGGATGCCGACCTGCCGATCGACCGGCTGACCGCGCAGGCGCTCTACACGGGGATCATGACCGACACCGGGCAATTCCGTTTCCCCTCCACGTCCGAGCGGGTGTTCCGCCTGTGCGCCGAGCTGGTGTCGCGCGGGGCCGATCCGGCGCTGGCCGGGGCGGAACTCTACGAGCGCGAGACCCTCGGCAAGCTGAAGCTTATCCAGCACTTTCTCGGTTCGCTGAAGATGGAGTGCAACGGCCGGGTTTGCATCGGCATCCTGCCGCTCGGGGTTTTCGACAGCACCGGCGCCACGGGCGAGGATACGGAGGGTTTGGTGGACTACGCCCGGTCGATCGACGGCGTGGTGATCGGCGTGCTGATCGAGGAGCGCGCCGGCATGATCAAGGCCAGCCTGCGCGGCATGCATAGCGTCTACCGCATGGATACGCTGGCGGCGCAGTTCGGCGGTGGCGGGCATGCCAACGCGGCGGGCTTGAACTGCCCGGAGACGCTGGCGGGCTTTTATCCCCGGCTGCTGGCGGCCATCACGCAGCGCCTCAACGAGGTCGACGCCGCGCTCAAATGAGTTTGCAGCAAGGGAAGGAAATGGAAGGGGTGCTCCTCGTGGACAAGCCCAAGGGGCTGACGTCGCACGACGTGGTCTACCGCCTGCGCCGGAAACTCTCGATGAAGAAGATCGGCCACGCCGGCACGCTGGACCCGATGGCGACGGGTCTCCTGATCATGCTGATCGGCAAGGCCACCCGGATTTCCCAATACCTCATGAGCTCGGACAAGGTTTATGAGGGCGAAGCCACGCTGGGCATCGTCACCGATTCACAGGACGCCGAGGGCGAGGTGATGGAGACGCGCCCCGTGCCGGAGCTGACCGAGGCGCAGGTGCGGGAAGTGATGAAGGGCTTTCTGGGCGACCAGTACCAGACGCCGCCGATGCACTCCGCAATCAAGATCGGCGGCGTGCCGCTCTACAAGATGGCCCGCAAGGGCGAGGAAGTGGAGCGCGAGCCGCGGTTCATCCGGGTGATGGCACTCGAGCTGACCTCGTTCGCCCTGCCCAAACTGACCTTCACCCTGCACTGCACGAAGGGCACCTATGTGCGGACGATCGCGCATGACCTGGGGCAGAAGCTCGGCTGCGGTGCGCACCTCTCGGCGCTGCGCCGGACCGCCAGCGGCAAATTCAATCTCAGCCAGGGCCTGACGCTGGAACAAATCGAGGAACTATCACTCCAAGAAATCGAAAAGCGCCTGATCCCGGTCTACGAGGCGGCGCCCACCGTGGCCCAGTGAAAACATTGCGTCAGTTTGACGGACTTGAGCGGGCGAGCCTGCCCGCCGGGCTCCTGCATCTGGCGATCGGCATGTTCGATGGCGTGCACCTCGGACACCAATCGGTGATCGAGGCGGCCGTCCACTCGGCGCGACGCAGCGGCGGGCTGGCGGGGGTACTGACCTTCTGGCCGCACCCGAGCGCGCTGTTCCGGCCCGACCAACCGACCCCCCTGCTCATGCCGGTGGCGATGAAGCGCATGGTGCTGGCCCGGCTGGGCGTCGATCTGGTGATCGAACAGAATTTCTCCGCGGAGTTCGCCGCGGTCGAGGCCCGGGATTTTGTGCCCTTGCTCCGGCGCCACCTGCCGCAGCTCGCGGCGATTTATGTCGGCGAGAACTGGCGTTTCGGTCGCGGCCGCCAAGGGGATGTACCGGTCCTGGTGGAGGAAGCCCGCAAAGCCGGGCTGACCGTGTTTAGCGCCCCGCGCCTGAACTACAACGGCGCGCCCATCAGCAGTTCGCGCATCCGGGAGCTACTGGCGGCGGGTGCCATTGCCGAGGCGAACGAGCTGCTGGGCTACAGCTATTTCACCGAGGGGGTGGTGGAACGGGGCAAGCAACTCGGCCGCACGATCGGCTTCCCGACGCTGAACATTGCGTGGGAGCCGGAGGCCAGACCCGCCTACGGTGTCTATGCCGTCGAGGTGGCCTTGGGACTGAAGAAATCGCTGCGTGGCGTGGCCAACTATGGGTTGCGGCCCACGGTCGAGCAAACCACCCGGCCACTGCTTGAAGTTCATCTGCTGGAGCCCTCTTCGCTGACTTATGGCGACAAACTTACGGTAAATTGGCTCCAGTTTCAGCGTCCCGAGGCGAAATTTGGCGGAGTGGAGGAGATGCGGCAGCAGATCGCGAAAGACCGCGAAATTGCCCTCAAATTCTTCCAGAAAACCGGTGAAAAGTGAGTTCCCAAACGACGCTTGACACCCCTTACCCCGAATCTACGTTGCGGCCTCTTTCCCGATTTACGGGGTGGTAGCTCAGTTGGTTAGAGCGTCTGCCTGTCACGCAGAAGGTCGCGAGTTCGAGTCTCGTCCATCCCGCCAATTTAAACCTCCGGTAACACGGAGGTTTTCTGGTTTTACGGGGGTTGCATACCGGACTCGAACCCGCGCCCTGTCGCGAGTGAAGAGACACGGCGCTGCGCGCCGGAACGAGTCTCGTCCATCCCGCCAGTTTAAGCCCCCGGTCCCCGGGGGCTTTTTAATTCCAGCCCGGCCGTTTAGTGCGGGATCTCCAGCAGGTAGTCGTAGGTCCCGGCCACAAACTGCCCGTGATCCACGGCGGGCACGAAGACGGACGACCGCTGCAGGGGTTTGGTCAGGGCAGACACCAGGTCGGCGGGAATCGAGCCATCGTCCTTCAGGGTGACGGATGTGGCCTTGCCGTCGGCGCCGACCTCGATACTGGCGGCCACGCGGAAAATGCCACGCTCGCTCAGTTTCTGCGGTGCAAGGGGATTACCCACAAGGATGGGGCCGGCGCTATCCTGCTTGTGGCGGGCGGCATGGACGGCGGCCAGGTAGTGCGCACGATCGGGCCAGCCGAGCGGGTTGCCGGGCTGGAGCAGGCCAAGCAGGGCATCGGTGTCGGCGAAAAATTGATTGATGGCCGCCTCGGCGGGATTGTTGACCGCGATGATCGGCACGCCATCCCGCGAGAGCACCAGCAACGCGAAGTCGCCCCGCTTCGGGGACAGCCGGTAGAGGGCGGGGATCTGACGTTGCTCACCGTAGTCAACGAGCAGCCAGGGAATGGTGGCGCGCAGGGCGAGCTCGTTGTGATCCTTCGCTCCATGGTTCATGCCAAACTGGATGCCGGCAGCCTGGCCGGGGTACTTTTTCTGCAGCGCCTGGTAAGGCGCGACACTCTTGCCGAGCATGTCCCAGGAGCCACTGGCGGCGTTGTCGACCACGAGGACAATCAATAACTGCGGTTCCGGACGGGTCGCGAGGTCGGCGGTGATGAAGTTCACGTTGTTGAGAGCGCTCACGTGGCCGCGAAGTCGTCCGGTCAACTCGCCGCGGGCGTCAATCCAGCGGGTGGCGGGCTCGGGCTTGTTGCCGGCCTGCTCGTTGAAGCGCACACAGTCGGCCATGGAGAGGGTGCGCCACAGGAGCCGGCGACCGGTGCCGGCCGGCGTGCGGAATAACGCCAGGGGGCCGAGAGCCTCGACCGGCTCCGCCTTGAAGGTATTGCCTTGGGGATCCTTCCATTCTTCGATTTTGGCGGGAGCAAGCTGGGCCGAGGCCAGGGCCAGGACGCACAGGAGACGGGGCAGGGTCAAACGCATGGGCGGGGAGGGGTGTGCGCGGAGCTTGAGCGCGCGGAGGCGGCGCGGACAAGCGGCAACTCAGCCGCCGGTGCGCTCACAATTGAGCAGCACGCCCCGCCAGAGCGCCGTTTCGCCGGGCACGCCGTGGGCGTCGAGCCGGGTGGCGATTTGTGCCCGGTGTCGCCCTATGGGCACCCGCCACCGGGCACCCTGCGCTTCGCTCCGGGCTGTTCCGCTGCGCTTCACAACGCCATCTACGCGCTTCCGCGCTTCGTCATGGCGGATTGCCACACAAGGAATTCGTCAGGCAGGCCGTGGAGCATGAGTTTTTGGGTGATCTCATCCACGGAGGGTTCGGTCACGACATGCCTCGGATCGCCGGGAAACTCCGGTCGCACCACGCGGGTGATCTGCCAGCAGGCCCAGGTACGCCAGCGGCGTTGTTCGCGGCGAGGCTCGTTCATCCGGTCGGCGAGGTGCTGGAAATGCACCCGTGGGTTGCCGATGAAGACATCCACCGGGGTGTGGCGCAGCAGCCACGCCATGGCCTCGTAGGGCAGGGGCCACTGGCGCAGCTCCGCCTCATGGCCGGCGACGTCCGAGAGCAGAGCCCGGTCGAGCTTGAGGATGGCGCGGGCGGCGAGGCCACGCTGCCAGAGGTATTGGGCGTAGGTCAGTGCCGTGAGGTAGAACTCCGCGTCGCGTTCGTCGCCGTGCGCCGTGAGGGCGCTGGCGTCCATGCTGGCCGGGGCGGCGGGCAGATGGGGGCAGGGCGGCAGGGGACGCGACATCGCGGGCAGCGTTTCGCGGGCAGGGGCCGGGCTCAAGTTTAACTTGGCGGCCGGCCGGCCTTCCGCGCATAACGGAGGCCTGCATTCAGAAGGCACAGCATCGATCAACGAGGTCACAGGCTGGCGGCGCCTGCTGTTGTGGCTGCTGGCGTTGCTACTCCGGCTCTGGGGCCGGACCCTGCGCCTCGAGGCGGATGCCGACACACTGGAACGGCTGACCAAGTCCGACGTGCCGGCGGCGATCGTCATCTGGCACAACCGGCTGTTCATCTCGGCCGAGATTTTCCGGCGCTACCGTTTCCGTCGCGCGGTCCATGGCCTGGTGAGCGCCAGCAAGGACGGGGCCTGGCTAGCGGCGTTCTACCGCCTGATCGGCATCATTCCCGTGCGGGGTTCGAGCAGTAATTTCGGCCGCGAGGCCGGCAAGGCCCTGATCGAGGTCATGCGCGCCGGCCACGACATCGGCATCACCCCCGACGGCCCGCGCGGGCCGATGTATGTGGTGGAGCCGGGCGTGCTCGTCGTGACGCGGCGCAACAACGCCCCGATGGTGCTCATCGGGGCGGAATTCACCCGGGCGTGGCGGCTGAAAAGCTGGGACCGTTTCTACATCCCGGTGCCATTCTCGCGGGTCATCATGCGCGGCACCGTCCTGCCGCCAAAGCGGGCGGACGGAGAGAAGCACAGTGCAGAGGATGTCCGCGCCGCGTTGCTGGCGATTAATCCGGACCGGGGCTAGGCCGCTTTAGAAGCTCGGCGTGACCGTGAGGCTTTTGCCGGGTTTGGCGATGTAGTCAGGGCCGGTGTTCCAGGTCAGGTCGTTCACCAGCACCTTGAAGACCACGGGGGCGGCGGCATGCTTAACCGAAGTGGTCCAGAGGCCGGCACCGGTGCAGTCCATGGCGACGCCGTGGTCCCAGCTCAGGCCGGGGCCGTCGCCGCGGATGTAGAGGTGGTTGCCGAAGCCGATGTCGATCTGGGCGGAAATGAACGTGGCGGGCGGCTCGGAAGTCTTCTTCTTGGCGGGCGCGGCGGTTTTCTTCGCCGGGGCCTTCGCGGCCTTCTTGGTGACGGGAAGCTTCTTGGTGATCTTTTTCATAGGTTGATTTCTAATTTAGGTTAAAGGGAGTGGGAAGGCTGTATTCCTCCCGGCGTCCGGTGCTCCGCAACAGCAAATTGAGGGCCAAGATGGCAGCTGGGTTAAATCGTGCTGGGCAGGGGAAACGGGATGAGGAAATGGCCTGCCATCCGTCTTGTCCGCCGCAGCCTTGGCGAAGGCGGAAGCCTCTGCCGCCGTGAATGTGTAATGCCCTCCTTCGCCAAGGCTTCGGAGGGCAACTTTCTTTCCGCTCCGGAAAGAAAGTTGGTGGAGCAGATCGGGATCAAACCGACGACCTCGTCGTTGCGAACGACGCGCTCTATCAACTGAGCTACTGCCCCATACACCGAGCAGCCTTATTTAGAGACGTCCCGGCATGTGTAAAACAAAATGGTCGGGCTGGTGAGATTCGAAGCCAGCCAGCCCAAACTCCAAGAGGCGACATAACAATGATAACCACATGTCGCCGTCAACCAAACACACAGATTGCACACAAAAATGCACACAGACAGGGCTTTGCCCCCTTATTAAGAAGGACAGGGGCGAGCTGAACGCCCGCCTGTGGCGCGCCACAAAGCGCGCACAGGCGGCGTCAGCCGCCTATCCTTGTATATATGAGAACAACATCGTCGTGGGGGTGCTGCCATGAACCTAAGGTCAAAATGGGCCTGTATCTTCTCCCTCCGCATTCTAATCAAAGGTGGCTGGGCCTACCTCTGGACCCTTACCACCCCTGACGAAGTCGATCTAAAGGAGCTCAGTCAGCGTTGGCGGAAACTCATTTGGAACGGATTCATACCCTGTGTGCGGGTCTTTGAGAAGCACCCCAAAGGGCACGGCTACCATGTCCACTTCGTTACAGCCGAAAGAATCGACGTAGACGCCCTACGAATCAAAACAGATGCAGCTGGCTTCGGTCGCGTCCATGTCAGACGCATTCCCGGCAAAAAGGCAGAGTATGTCGCCAAGTACCTGACGAAACAGCGTTCTACCCGTCCCGGTATTCGGATGTGGGCCTACGTGGGCTTTGAAGGCTGCAAGGCAAAGAATGTGGTGATCGAGGACAGCGAATGGGAGGACCTCAAGTTAGTCATGAACCACTATCCCGCTCCCACGGGCTACAATTTCTATGCCCGCTTAGACCTCGCAAAGCAAAAACTCTGGAGGTTCAAAGTCGAGGCCACGCGGGACGATGCCCCCGATTTTGAGCCAAGTTTCCCCGCCCTCTACAATCGATGGAAAGACGATCCCTACAATTCCACGGGCAAGCCTTCCCACTGGTGGCATCTGGCGACGAAGCATAACATGGGAGTGGCTGCCGCATGGTGGGAAAGTTGGCGACCTAACGCGACTAGACGCGACAAGGACGATTCCTCCGTTGACCAGCAAACCAGCTTCGCCAACCTCGCATGAAACCGCGACTACATACTTCGAGGGAACCGAGTGCCTATCGACCCGGGACGGGCTGGCAACAACGACCCAAACTAAAACAGCATTCCCGGATAGGCGGTAACTGGTCGGACATGTCCTGCAGCATCTACGCTGCAAACCGTGGGCTGACCGCCAAAAACTATGATACCGCCGTGTCCTCAAATAATGAACTCGTGGGGGTGTGTCTAACCCTCAAAGAAGTCGCTGCCCGCCTGCAGGTGTGTCGGCGAACCCTCGAGCGTGAAATTAACGCTGGTCGGCTCAGAGCCGTCAAAATCGGTCGTTCAGTGCGCATCCTCGAATGCGACCTGCAGACCTACCTTGACGGTCTGGTTACCCACCCGCCGCAATCCTCTTTCCAATGATCTGCTCCGTCTTTCGCCAAAGACGCCGGGTCAATGGCATCCTGAAAGTCGCAGACTCCTATTCGGGCAGACTCCGCATGCCGTGGGAAACCTCGATTTCAACCATAGTCCTCCACACCCCTGACAAACGCCTAGCCCTCCATAAGCTCTCACTACTGGCCGAGGAACGGGAGAAGGAGCACAATGGTATCATTGCCCCCAAACCAGTGAGGGAGGCTGCAGAACGGCCTTTAACCGACCTACTGAGCGAATTCTTGCGGGACCTTGAAGCCCGGGGCCGAGCACGCGGTACGGTCAAAAAGTATCGGGTAATTCTGACGAAGCTCTTTGCCCGGTGCCAGTGGCAGAAAATTCAGCATGTAACCGCCCGTTCGTTTTGCCAGTGGCGGAATCAATGTGGGCTGAGTGGCAAGACCACCAACGACCTATTAGCCAGTGCCACGACCTTGTTTGACTGGTTGGAGCATCAACGGATGGTGAGCCAGAATCCCCTGAAATACGTCCAGCGCGTAGACACCAGGGGGAGGCCTCAATACAGGCGGGCACTTACCTTGGAAGAGGTTCGAAACCTCCTGAAATTTGCACCTCATTTCAGAGCGGTGGTCTATTTGGTGGCAATCTACACGGGCCTCAGGCGCAAGGAGCTGAACCACCTGAAATGGGGCGACCTGCACTTAGACCTGCCGCAACCCATCGTTTGTGCGCCGGCGTCGATCACGAAAAACAAAAAGGAGGCCAAGCTTCCTTTGCGTCCTGAGGTGGTCGAGGCGTTGTGGTCAATTCGTCCAGCTGATGCCACACCTTTCCAATGGGTGTTTCATAGTCAGGTGCCACGCGTTCGGACGCTACAAAAAGACCTGTCACGGGCGGGCATTGTGTTCATCGATGACAGCGGGAGGCGGTTGGATTTCCATGCGTTGCGGGCGACATTCTGCACAATGTTGGCGGTAAACAATGTGCCCCTCACTGATGCTATGCATCTCATGCGGCATAGCGACCCCAAGCTCACCATGAAAATCTATACTGATGCTTCACAGCTTGCGCTGCATGAATCACTCGCCCAACTTCCACCTATAAATGTGCGCGTGGGCCAACTCGCATAAATTGATAATAGTTCTCGATCATGACCCTAATCATTAGTGCTCACGTTCCGACGGCCATCGTAATATCTGGCGACAGCCGTGCTTCAATACAGGTCGCGGTGCAACAAGGTGCGAACGCACAAGCACAGCAACAAGTCGTACTTTCCGATTCTGCAGAGAAAGTCTTTGTGCTCTACGAAAGGTACGTGGCTGGTACCAGTGGTGATGGGATTATTAACAATCTTCCTATCGCTCACTACGTGGAAGATTTTCAGGCGACGCACCCGTGTCCTCCCACGGTGGGTCAGATAGCCACAGAGTTGCTAGCATATTTCCGCGCCCTCAATCCTGCGCTTAATACCGGTTTTTCAATCGGCGGATACGACGGAAATGTACCATGGGTAATGACGGTAAACATTGCTAACAATACGTCAGTTCGCGCCAATGCCGATGCGCAGGGAAATTTGAGCTACGGCATGCAAATGATGGGAGACTACGCCGTCGCGCAACGATTACTAAGCCAGCCGCAATTCAATCCAGTTTTCAATTTGTTGAACTTGCAAGATGCCATCGATTTTTCGAGGCATTTGATTCGCAGCACAATTGATCAGCTCCGGTTCGAACCCAGATATCCAACAGTAGGCGGGCCGATAGATACCGTAACTGTCACGCCTAAAGGGGTGAATTTTCTAGTTCGCAAAAAATTGCATGGGAACTAAACGATGAAACTCGTCGGTATACTGCTCATTGCAAATGCGCTCATCATTACCGGGTGGCAGGTCTCTACCTCTACAAGTGGAAAGGGCGCTATATCCGTTTGTTTAATCGCGGTTTTTGTGGGGCTGGTCCTGACCTTTCAGGACCGTATTACGGAACTCTCCATCAAAGGTGTAGGCACTCTTAAAGCCGTAACGGAACAGGCCGAAGCCAAACTGGAACAAATCGAGTCTATTCGGCGCAGGGTCGAATCTCAGGGCGCCACAATCGACCTTGTGGCCAAAGATGCGAAGGACGCACGCGAGCTTACCGAGGAAATAAAGCAGAAGAGTGAAGAGGTGGAGAAAAAGGTGAAAGAGGTGGATTCAGCAGTAGCCGATGTGAACCGCGCGAATAAAGAACTCTCGGAACTCATGGAATTTACTAATGCTGTTGTCGCAGCGCAGACAGGTGATCGCAAAGCTTTCGACAAGCTGAAGGTATGGGCGGAAAGCAAAGAGTTTCGGTTCAAGAAGGAGGCCGAACAAGCATGGATAAAAATTTTGGATGACCACTCACAAGGAATGTACAATACGGGTTATACCGTGCCGTGGAACGCGGGCGTTGATCCGAGCAAATTCGACCTCAATCATTTGAAACTCGAATATGCACAAGCTATGGACTCCCTAAAGGTCCCCTTGATCGAGTATATTTGGAACCGTTCCGATTTCTCTAGAAAAAGCCGAATGCAATTTCTTCTGGATGTGATGAAGACGGATTCAAATCTCACTACTGTTGAGTACGCGGGGCGATATTTTACCCAAGGTGCGAATCTGAAAATAAAACCGCTCGCCGTCGATTATCTCGCGCAGTGGTGGTCCGAGCACGAACAGGAAATAAAGGACTGAGGTGACACACAGAATGCACACAAACAGGGTTCTTTTCAGGTCATCTCCTGACTTCTCGCTTCGCAACAGGTCGTTCTTGCAAAATCACCCAAGTACCCTGATACATCGTAAGTAGTCACAAAAAAAACGCACTAAGTCGCCTCAGTGCGTTTCGGGGAAAATGGTCGGGCTGGTGAGATTCGAACTCACGACCTCTTGCACCCCATGCAAGCGCGCTACCAGACTACGCTACAGCCCGATGACTCATCGGAAGGGCGAAGAAGCCCCATGGTCCGGCCCTACGCAAGCCATTTTCGCCCCGTTTTTCGCCACCCGCAAGGGGTTCAAATGGCATGCCTTCCGTAGCTCTAAAGGAGCGAAGGATGGCGTCCCCGGCGTGACTCGAACACGCGACCGTCGGTTTAGAAAACCGATGCTCTATCCAGCTGAGCTACGGGGACAAATCGCGGTTCGTTTACTGGAGGCATCCGGCCGGAATTGCAGTATTTTTTCCGCGACGGGGCCGGGTTGGTCACTCAAGCTACGATTCGTAAATGCAGCCCCCCACCGCCAAGTTCCGCCGGGAGACGCTCTGGCCCTTCCTGCTGGCCGGGACGATCACCTGGTGTTCCGGGCAGCCGGCGGTGATTCCAGACGTCCGCTGGCTTGAGGTGGACAAGCTCGGCCACTTTGCCGCTTACGGGGCCTTGGCCACGGCCATCATCCGGCATCCGGCGCTGCTGCGCTGGCCCTGGCTGGGGTTGTGGTGGGCCTTGCCGCTGGCTTCGGGTTACGGGTTGGGGGATGAGTTTCGGCAGAGTCTGACGCATGGGATCCGCCAATACGATCTGGCCGACTGGGTGGCCGATACTGTGGGCGCCGTGGTGGCCGTGAGCCTTTACATCCGCTGGCCCTGGTACCACCGGCTGCTGGAGACGCCGCTGGGGAAGAAGCGCCCCAAACCGGCACCAATCCAACAAGGCATTTTGGCCACAAAAGGCGCAGAAGTCGCAAAAACGGAAGGAACCTGAATTCTTACAGGAGGCCGCTGAGGAAACAGAGAAAAGGAGCTCGGGCTCTGTTCTCTCTGTTACCTCCTGTGAGAATGATTTGTACCGCAAAGCCCGGGTTGAAATTTCCCCCGAACCCCTGCCTAATTTGCCTGCATGACCCCTGCCGAGGCCAAGAAACGCATCGCCGCCCTGCGCTCGCAGGTGGGCCGGCATGACGAACTCTATTACCGGCGGGCCAAGCCGGAGGTTTCCGATTTCGATTACGACGGGTTGAAACGCGAGCTGGCCGACCTGGAGGCGCAGTTTCCGCAATTTTCCAGCGACGATTCGCCCACCCAGCGGGTGGGTGACGACCGGGTGCAGGGATTCCGCGAGGTCGCGCACCGGCAGAAAATGCTCAGCCTCGACAACACCTATAACGAGGCCGAGTTCCGGGCCTTCGGCACGCGCCTGGCAAAACTCTTCGGCACCTCCGACCTGCCGTTCACCGTCGAGCCCAAGATCGATGGTCTGGCCGTCAGCCTGACCTACGAGCAGGGCAAATTCGTCCGGGCCGTCACGCGCGGCAAGGGCGACAAGGGCGATGACGTCACGGCCAACGTCCTGACCATCGCGTCGCTGCCGCGGGAACTGAAAGGCGCCAAGGTGCCCGGCATCGTCGAGATCCGCGGGGAAATCTATCTCACGGCGGCCGAGTTCGAGCGCATCAACGCCGAGCGCGCCGCGGCCGGGGAGGAACTTTTCGCCAACCCGCGCAATACGGCCGCCGGGACCATCAAGCAGCTCGACCCGACCGAGGTGGCCAAGCGCAAGCTGTCGATTGTCCTCTACAGCCTGGGTTATTGCGAGCCACAGACGATCAAGTCACAGACGGAGCTGCACGAGCGACTGCGGGCCTGGAAACTGCCGGGCGTCGAGCGCATCTGGCGGGCGCAGGGCATCGACGAGGCCTGGGCGGCCATTGCCGAGCTCGACCAGTTGCGCCGGAGCTTCGCCTATGGCACGGACGGTGCGGTGGTGAAGCTGGATGATGTGGAGCAGCAGCGCGAGGCCGGCGCCACGGACAAGGCGCCGCGTTGGGCCATCGCTTACAAATACAAACCCGACACCGCCCGCACGCGGCTCAAGGCCATCACCATCCAGGTTGGCAAAACGGGCATCCTCAGCCCCGTAGCGGAGCTCGATCCCGTGCTGCTGGCCGGCAGCACCATTGCCCGCGCCACGCTGCACAACGAGGACGAGATCTGCCGCAAGGACATCCGCATCGGGGATCTCGTCGAGATCGAGAAGGCCGGCGAGGTCATCCCGGCCGTGCTGCGCTCCTTTCCGGAAGAGCGCCCGCGGGGTGCCAAGGAATTTGATCTGGCGGCGGCCGTGGGCGGCAAGTGCCCCGTCTGCGGCGGGCGCATCGCGAAACTCGAGATCGCCGACGAGGAGGCGCAGGGCGTGGCGTGGAAGTGCCAAAACTACGACTGCAGCGCCCAGCGGGCCGGGCGGCTCGGGTTCTTCTGCAGCCGGCGGGCGCTGGCCATCGACGGTGTCGGCGGCGTCGTGGCGGCGAAGCTCGTCGAGCTGGAACTGGTGAAGGATCCGCCGGACATTTACGATATTTTCCTGGAAACCTTCGCGGCGCTCAATCTGGGCACGGCGGAGGAGCCGCGTGTGTTCGGCGAGAAGAACGCCGCCAAGGTCGTGGCCGCACGCGAGGCTGCGCGGGCGCTGCCGCTGGAGAAGTGGATCTATGCGCTCAGCGTGCCGGACGTCGGTGAGTCCACGGCACGCGAACTCGGGCGCCGGCACCGGGATTTCGCCGGGCTGGCAGATTCGGATCTGTTGCGGACCGTGCTCAAGAAGGCGGAACTCATCGCGGAGCGCGAGCTGCAGGCGCCGAACTCCCGGAAGAACCCGCCCAAGTCGGACGAGGACAAGGCGCGCCGGAAGGAACGCTGCGAGCGGCTCGATGTCGAGATCGCCGCGCTCGACGCCGGCCCGCTGGCCGGGGTGCCGAGCGAGATCGGGCCGGCGGTGGCGGCGAGTGTCATGGACTTCCTGGCGAGTGCGCCGGGGCGGCGGTTGCTCGCCAAGCTGAAGAAGCTGGGCATCGATCCGCAGGGCACGGTGATCGCGGCCGGCGCGTTCACGGGGAAAACCTTTGTTTTGACGGGCACGCTGCCGACACTGAAGCGCGAGGAGGCCGAGCAGAAGATCCTCGCGGCCGGCGGCAAGGTGAGCGGCAGCGTGAGCAAGAAAACCAGCTACGTCCTCGCCGGCGAGGAGGCCGGCTCGAAGCTCGACAAGGCGAAGGAACTCGGCGTGCCGGTGATCAACGAGGCGGAGTTCCTGCGAATGCTGAAGGGGTAGGGACCACCGCCCTGAGGTTTCATGACTTCCGGACAGTCGGGTCCACCGGAAATTCTTTGCGCGCCGGCGCCGGCCGGCCCAAGCTCTCCTGTCGTATGCAGCTACCCCGTTGTTTGCTGACCGGAATTTTCGCGCTGGCCCTGCCGGCGGTTTGGGCGATCGATCGCCTGCCCATTGAGGATTTCACCCGGGAGCCAAGCGCCGCGAGGGCACGCCTTTCCCCCGATGGCAAACGCTTTGCCTTCCTGCGCGACCATGGGGGGCGCACCACGCTACACATTGCCGAGATCGACGAGAACAAGCTGTCACGGCTGGACATGGGCGAGGCCACGTTGAGGAACAATGCGCAAAAGGAGGTGGGTGCATTCACCTGGGTTGGCGACCGGCGCCTGCTGGTCACCACGACGGTGTGGGAGGCCTTTTATGGAGTGATCGCAGTCGATGTCGACGGAGGTCAGGCAGTGCCAATCAGCGGCTATGAGAGCAACAAGGCTGAGCTCAAAAGCGCCGTCGGCGGAGTGATCAGTTATTCAATGTCGTCCGCTCTCCGGGAAACCGTTCATGCCTTTTACGATAAGGATGCGAGCATTCTCATGCTCGACCGGCACGAGCTGTCGCCCGGCAGCTCCAACCGGCCGGATGTCATGAAGGTCAATACCCTGACCGGTGTGGCCTACACGAAGCTCAAGAATCCCGGGGAGGTCGCCAATTGGGGTTTCGATTTCGACGGCGTGGCCCGGCTAGGGATCCTGTCCCATGGTGAGCAATCGGGGGCGATCTATCGTGAAAACGAGCAGGCACCTTGGCGGACCATCATGCCCTTGCAAGGCCGGGTCGGCCAGATGCGGCCGATTGGCTTCGACCAGGAGGGGGACAAGGTGTTCGTGACCGCCCTGACGAAGGACAAGCGTTGGTCGATCTTCCGGCTCGATCCGAAGGATGGAACCCTGGGCGAACCGTTGCTGGAGGATCCCGAGTACGACATCGTCCCGGAGGGATTCAGGCCGTCGTTTGATGGGGTCCCCCTGGTCAGTCCCCTCTTTTCCCGCCAAAAAAAGACCCTGGTGGGCGTACGCTATTTCACGGAGTCGGCCCGGATGAAGTGGTTCGACCGGGAATTTGGCGCCTTGCAGGCGTCGGTGGACCGCGCCCTGCCCAACACGGTCAACATTCTGGTTAATGCGAGCGAGGATGAGAACCGGCTGCTCTGGCTGGCCTATTCGGACCAGAGCCCCGGGGAGTATTTCCTGATGGATAGGGCCAAGCGTTCCATGAAGCTCCTGGTCCCGCGGATGGGCTGGATCAAGCCCGGGCAGATGGCCCAGATGTTCGGCGTCAAGTACACGGCGCGCGACGGCCTCGTCGTCCACGGCTACCTGGCTGTGCCGGCCGGGCACGAAATGAAGAACCTGCCGCTCGTCGTGATGCCCCATGGTGGCCCCTGGGTGCGCGACGTGTGGAGTTTTGATCCACTGATCCAGCTGCTCGCCAACCGCGGTTACGCGGTGTTGCAGATGAATTATCGCGGCTCGCCCGGTTACGGGGAAGAGCTCTTCCGGAAGGCCCGGCGGCAGATCGGGCGGGAAATCCAGGATGATATTGAAGATGCGACCCGCTGGGCCATTGCCGCCGGCGTGGCAGATCCCAAACGCATCGCCATCATGGGCGGCAGCTATGGGGGCTACTCGGCGTTGTTCGGGTTGGGACACAATCCGGAGCTCTACCGCTGCGGCATCTCGCTGTTTGGGATAACTGACTGGCTCGCGTTTTTTGATAAGAGCGACATTGCCGATTACAAGACGGCCAAACGCCATTGGCGCGAACAGCTGGGAGACCCGGAAAAAGACCGGGTCGATCTCCAGGCCATTTCCCCGGTGAACTTTGCGGACAAGATCACTGCGCCGGTGCTGATCATCCAAGGCAAGCAGGACCAGCGCGTGCCGCAGGATCAGGCGAAGCGCATGATTGCCGCACTGACCAAGGCCGGACGAAAACCCGAGAGCCTGTTCATGGCCAACCTGGGTCACACCTACGGCAACGAGAAGCAACGGACCGAGATCTACAACGCGGTCGTCGCCTTCCTCGAGAAAAACCTCGGCCCGGGCGTGCGGTAGTGTGTAGAGCCGGCGTTTGCCGCCGCGCCGCGGCCTGTCGGCAAGCGACAGGCCTGCCAGTGAAGACTACGGTGTCAGCGAGGGCTTGAGCTTGGGCATGCCATTGTCCACCGACAACGGCCCGGCTCCGCTGATGGCGAAGGTGACGAGCAGGAACAGTACAAGGGCGGAGAATTCCAGCGACTGGCCGCCGGTCATCAGGCCCTCGCCGCGATGGATGAACAGCGCTCCGGCCAGAATCGGCACCTGGACCCACGCCGCGATGCGCGTGAGCAGGCCGACGGTCAGCATCAGGCCGCCGATGAGGTGGGCGAGGGCGATGTAGTGCAGCAACCCGACCGTGACGATCCACGGATACTCCATCCGCTGGAGCACGGCCTGGATGAATTCCGCCCGGGTGTTGGAGATGATGAAGACACCGCGGATAAAAAGACCCAGCCCGAGATAGATACGCACACAATCGAGCCAGACCTTGGGGTGGGCTTCCGCCCAGTCGATGAACTGACGCAGCTTTTCCATGGGAACAGCCTTTGGTTTGGGGTGAGCCCGGCAGGCCCAATGTCCGCCGGAACGGCTGCAGGATACAGCCCGGACCCCGGTGCGGTCAATGGCGGTTGTAGGGCGGGATTTCCAAATCCCGCCTTCCTCTCACTGGCGGGGTTCGGAGACCCCGCCCTACACTCAGAACCCCTGCCGCTGGAGCTGGGTCTGCAGTTCGCGCTGGAAGGTCTGCACGTCGGCCGGGCTGGGCTGGTAGCCCTTCTGGGCGGTCTCGAGCATCAGGCGGCCGTGCTGGTCGAGGGCCCACTTGCCGGTGACCCCGTCGCTGAAGGTCACGGAGCCGCTGACCATGGTGCCAGGGCGCATGATGCGGTCGATTTCCAGGCTGAAGGTGCCCAAGCCGGCCGGTGGTACCGCCGGGACGCCCTCGTCGGCGGGGAGATCGTCTTCAGCAAGCGCGCTGGGGTCAGCGCGCTCCACCTCGGTCGGGGCGGGTTTGGCGACGGCGGCTTTGGACAGGTCGGAGGCGTCGGTCTTGGGGGCGGCGTTCTTCAGCTCGAGGCCGAGATCGTCCACGAGGAAGCGGACGTCGCGGTAGGTCATCGAGATCTTGAACTGCTCGGAGAGCTTCTTCTGGACGGCGGAAAGGTTGTCGCCGGCGGCGACCCAGGCGGTGACGGCCTGCTTTTGTTCGGGAGAGAGAGACATGGGAGAAAGATTTGGCCACGGGTTGCACCGAGGGTCACGGATAAGTAGTCAAACGGGCTGAAACGACAAGCTCGGGAGTAGGGCCGGTCTTTGACCGGTCTTTCGGGCGAAAGGCGGCCGGTCAGAGACCGGCCCTACCTTCACTTGCTCAGCTGCGTCTTCAGGAAATCCACGCTGCCGCGGACGGAGTCGTCCTGCTCCATCATGTTCTCGACGGTCTTGACGGCGTGGATGACGGTGCCGTGGTCGCGGCCGCCGAAGGCCTCGCCGATCTCCTGGAGGGAGTGGCGGGTGAGCTGGCGGCAGAGGAACATGGCGATTTGGCGGGGGAAGGCGATGGCGTTGGGCCGGCGCTTGCTCGTCATGTCCGAATGGCGGATCTGGAAGTGGTCGGCGACGCGCTTCTGGATGCCCTCGATGTTGAGGCGGTTCTGGGCCTCCTCCATGAGCACGTCCTTGAGGAGGTGTTCGGCGGTGGCGAGGTCGAGGGTCTTGCCCGTGAGGGCGGCGTAGCTGGAAATCTTGATCAGCGCGCCCTCGAGGCGGCGGATGTTCTTCGAGATGTGCTGCGCCATGAACTCGATCACGGGCATAGGCAGGTCGATCTTCAGGGTCGCGGCCTTGGTCTTGAGGATGGCGACGCGGGTCTCGAAGTCGGGCGAGGAGATGTCGGCGGACAGGCCCCACTGGAAGCGCGAGACGAGGCGGGCCTCGAGCGTGGCGATCTCGGTGACGGGGCGGTCGCTGGAGATGACGATCTGCTTCTGGGACTCGAAGAGGTCGTTGAAGGTGTGGAAGAACTCCTCCTGGATGCGCTCCTTGCCGGCGAGGAACTGTACGTCGTCGACCAGCAGCACGTCCACGTTGCGGTAGCGCTGGCGGAACTTGGTGAGGGCGTTCTCCTGGATGGCGTGGATGTACTCGTTGGTGAACTTCTCGGTCGAAAGGTAGGCGATCTTGGCCTCGGGGTTGCGCTGGAGGATGCTGTGCCCGATGGCGTGCATCAGGTGGGTCTTGCCCAGGCCGGTGGAGCCGTGGATGAAGAGCGGGTTGTAGGCCTGCGCGGGGGCCTGCGAGACGGCGAGGGCGGCGGCGTGGGAGAGCTGGTTGTTGGGGCCGACGACGAAATTCTCGAAGGTGTTGCGCGGGTTCAGCGTCCCGGCGGCGGCGGAGCGCTCGTCGTAACGCGGCGTGCGCTTGGCGGCGGGCTTGGTCGGGGCGACCGCGGCGCGAGGGGCGGTGGCCGAGTTATGGTCGATCTTGCGCAGGTGGACCTGCACGAGGCGGCCAGCGGCCAGCCGGAGGCGCTGCGAGATGAGGTCGAGGTAGTTGTCGTGGATCCAGATCGCGGCGAAATCGTTCTGCACGCCCAGGGTCACGGCATCGTCGGTGGTCTCGAGGCAGCGCATCGGCTCAAACCACATCTGGAACACGTCGTCCGGGAACAGTCCCTTGAGGTCGCATTTGACGGTTTCCCAGAGACTGGTCTGGAGGGGTGAGAGGGGCATGCTGGGCGGAAAGATGACGGTTTTATTCACACCTCTCACCGTGCTGCCGGAACATCCGCCTCGTCAGGGGCCGTGGCATTCAAGGGAAAAGGGTCTGGGGCCAAGACCTGGCCGGCAGGGGTAGTTGCGGGCGAAGGGCTTTGGGCCGTCGTCTGGGGGAAACCTTGAATGGACCGGGCACCGGGTGCGCTGCGGAGTTGGCAATGAACGAGCGAAAGGGAGAACAGTTAAAAATTACTTTGTGAGTAACGTGAATCAAAAAATGCGTTTCAAGGGCAACTTTCCGACATCTTGTTCACACGTGAACGGAGCATAACTTTTGCCACTTTGTTGTTGCGAAAAATCGGACGGCCCCGGGGTCCGTTTTTCCCTCTGAAAACTCCACGGCGGAGTCGCCGTGGCTCCAAAATCAGGTTGCCGCCCATCTGGAGCGCGGGCGACCCCGCCCGCGACAGAATTCATACGTTCGCCAGTTGGCCTGCCAGCTGAAGCGGGCCTCGTAGCGGTGTAAATCGCCATCCTTCGCCAAGGCTTCGGACGGCAGCTTTCGCCCTCGTTATACTGGCGAAAGCTGGTGCGGTTCCGGGTCGGCCCACTTTCCATGCTCCCGGATGAGGGCGATCAGGCGGGCGTCGGCCTCGGCCTGCGGGATGTTGTATTGGACGCAGTTTTTACCGACGTAGAGGTTGATCTTGCCCGGCGCGCCGCCGACGTAACCAAAATCCGCGTCCGCCATCTCGCCCGGGCCGTTCACGATGCAGCCCATGATGGCGAGTTTCACGCCCTTGAGGTGGCCGGTCTGGGCGCGGATGCGCTGCGTCGTGGTCTGGAGGTCGAACAGCGTGCGACCGCAGCTGGGACAGGCGACGAATTCGGTCTTGGAGATGCGGGCGCCGGCGCCCTGCAGGACATTATAGGCCAGCTTCGTCGCGCGGGTGACGTCGGTCTCGGTTTCGATGCTGATGAAGTCGCCGAGACCGTCGCAGAGCAGGCTGCCCGTCAGGAAACTCGCCTCGAGTAGCTTCGACAGGAAGCTGTTGTCGCCGCGCACGGCCGTGCCGGCGGTGTTGCGGATCCAGATCGGGGCGTTGGAGCCGGCGAGTTGGAGGTTTTCCACCAACTCGCGGTAGGCGCCGATGGCGTGGCTGGCTTGGGTGCCGGACAGGGCGGAGAGTGTAAAGACCAGCCCGGTGTCGCCGGCCTGCTTCAGCGTGGCAGCGTAGGCCGGGATGTCTCCGGGAGCAATTTCCGCGGCAAGGAACTGGCCGTGCCGATGCACCAAGTCCGCAAAAGCGGCAAAAGTGCCGGTTTCAGCGGGTCCGAACTTCCGCACGAGCATCAGGCGGCCCTTCGTGAGGGCCAGCAACGGTTGCAACACATCGGGAGTGAGGGCCGGAGCGAGTTCAAGGGCGAGGAATTGGACGGGCAACGTCGTCTTGGCTGCGATCTCGCAAAGAGTGGCCAGGTCGCCGGGACCGCTGATCGGCACCAGCAGGCCCTCGGCAGGGGTGTCCTTGAGCTTGGGGGCGGCGAGGGCCGTTGCCGCCTCGGGCAGCTGGGCAACGGAGCCGATGCGCACGATGACGCGTGGCGGTTGCTCGGGTCCGACGAGGCAGTGCGCGGAAAGCTGGAGGGCGGCCGGCTCGCGGCGGGTGAAATGGTAGGGGTCGATGGAGTCCGTTTCGGGGTAGGGACGGACCGCTGGGCCGTCCGATTGACTCGGCGCGCCCAGCGGTCGCGCCCTACCTTCAGACCAGAGACTCATCGCCTTGGCGGCGATGGCCTGGGCGACGGGAATCTCGTAGACCGAGTCCTCGGTGAGCGACACGCGGATGGTGTCGCCCAGTCCGTCGAGGAGCAGCGAACCGATGCCGATGGCGCTCTTGATGCGGCCGTCCTCGCCGTCGCCGGCCTCGGTCACGCCGAGATGCAGCGGGTAGTGCATGTCCTCCCGGGCCATGCGCTCGACGAGCAGCCGGTAGGCCTGGATCATGACCTTCGGGTTGCTCGATTTCATCGAGAGCATGATGGCGTGGTAGTTGTGCGACCGGGCGATGCGGAGGAACTCCAGGGCGCTCTCGACCATGCCCAGCGGCGTGTCGCCGTAGCGGTTCATGATCCGGTCGGAGAGGGAGCCGTGGTTGGTGCCGATGCGCATGGCCCGGCCGAGTTCCTTGGCGCGCTTCACCAGCGGGGAGAACGAGTCGTGCAACCGCTGGAGCTCCTGCTCGTAGTCGGCGTCGGTGTATTCCTTGACGGCGAATTTCTTCTTGTCGGCGTAATTGCCCGGGTTGACGCGGACCTTCTCGACGTGTTCGACGGCCTCCATGGCGGCCGAGGGCAGGAAGTGGATGTCAGCCACCAGCGGGATGTGGCCGAAACCGGCGGTGGTGAACTGCGCGCGGATGTCCTTGAGGCACTTGGCGGCGGCGACGTTGGGGGCCGTGATGCGGACGATCTCGCAGCCGACCTCGGCGAGGGCGATGGACTGCTTCACGGTGGCGGCGACGTCCTGCGTGTCGCTTGTCGTCATCGACTGGATGCGCACGGGATGGGTGCCGCCGACACCCACGGCACCGACCTGCACTGCGACGGTGCGGCGGCGGATGGTGGCGAAGCGGGACGCGCAGTAGGACATGGGAGAAAGAGAAGTAACAAGGAACCAAGGGGCAAGTGGCAAGACCCGGAACGGCCGCCAGGCTGACCCTTCCTGCTACTTGTTACTTAATCCTTGTCACTTGCCGGCTTCCACCGGCTTCGCGGTTTCCGCCTTCTTCTGTTGCTCCGCGGCGGCGGCCTTCTCCTGGGCCTCGGCCTTCACGTCCCGGGTGATGCGCCGTACGTCGAAGACGCTGACATAGATGATCATCGTGAACAGCAGGATGATGAACACACTCTGGGTGGCGGCGATGAAGTTCATCGGCAGGGCCCGGCCGCGCAGCTTGCCGATGGTGGCGAAGAGCATGTGGCCGCCGTCGAGCACGGGGATCGGCAGCAGGTTGAAGATCGCGAGGTTCACATTCACGAGGATGGCGATCCAGAGGACGTAGCGGATGCCAGCTTCGGTGGCGTCCCAGTAGATTTTGCCGATGCCGATCGGTCCGCTGAGCTTGGAGATGCCGATGTCGGACTTGGGGTGGATGAGGCTTACGAGCGTCCGCCAGGTCATGAGCACCTGGCTGGAGATTTGTTCGAAGGGGTTCGTGTACTTCAGGCCAAACTTGGAGCGATACCCGGCGCCCAACAAGGCCGGGGTGTCCTTGGGCCGGCTGGCCGGCACGGTGAACGTGAGCGGCTTTTCGTCACGGATGACCGTAAGGGTGAAGGCCCGGGGTTCCTTCTCCTGCATGATCTCGGCGATGGCCACGAGGTGGAGCAACGGGGCCCCATCGATCTGTACGAGCCGGTCGCCGACCTGCAGGCCGAGCGTCTGGGCATAAGACTTGTCCGGCACGGTGGCAACGATCGGGGTGAAGGCGGCGCTGACCCCGACCTTGCGGACGTTGTCCTCGCCGGAAAGGCGGGGATAAACCGGCAGGTCGATCATCCGACCGTCGCGCTCGATGGAGAAGACGGCCCGGCGCCGACCGTCGTCACTCGTGCCGGAGCTGGTGACAAGGGTTTGAAGCAGCTCCGACCAGTCCGACACCTTGTCGCCATCGATGGCCTTGATGGTGTCGCCGACTTGCAGGCCGGCGACAATGGCCGGGCTGGGCACGGTGGTCCCATCCTCCAGCGTCATGGTCTTGGCGATATAGCCGATGCGGGTTGTCGCCATGTCCTCGCTGGTGGGCTGGCCGATGACCCAGAGCACGGTGGCCAGGGCGAAGGCGAAGAGGACGTTGAAGAAGGCGCCGGCGGCAAAGACGATGATACGCGTGCTGTAGGTGATCTCAGGGAGTTTGGATACGTCCTCCGACTCGCCCTCGATGGCGGCCATGTCGGCGAGCTGGGGCAGGGCGACATAGCCGCCGAGCGGGATCCACGACAGGCGGTATTCGACGCCGTCCTTGGCCGTGTGCGACCAGATGGCGGGGCCGAAGCCGATGGAGAACCGGCTGACCTTCACCCCGCGCCGCCGGGCGGCGAGGAAGTGGCCGAGTTCGTGGACGAAGATCGAGCCACCGAAGAACAGGACGATCATGAAGATCGCCCAGAGGCTGCTGAAGAGAGTGGAGAGAAAATCAGGCATACGGGAGACCGGGATCAGTGGGCGGAAGGCAGGTGAGCCGTGGCGGTCACCCGGGCTTGTAAGTCCGCAGCAAGGACCTCCTCAAGGGAATTTGGTTCAACGGTTTTCAGGCGGGACAAAGTGTGCTCAATAATCCGCGGGATCGCAAGGAAGGGAACCTTGCCGGCGAGAAAAGCCGCGACGGCGATCTCGTTGGCGGCGTTGAAGATGGCCGGGGCGGTGCCGCCGGCCGCCATGGATTCCCGAGCCAGCCGCAGACAGGGGTAGCGGGTCTCGTCGGCCGGGCGGAAATCCAGCGAAAAAACCTTCTCCAAGGGCAGGGCGGTGTCGGTGCTGGCCGGGGCGCGGTCGGGCCAGAGCAGCGCGTGCTGGATGGGGAAGGTCATCGACGGCGGGCAGAGCTGGGCTAGCATCGAACCATCGGTGAACTCGACGAGGCAGTGCACGATGCTTTGGGCGTGGAGCACGGCCTGGCACTGGTCGGCGCGCAGGCCGAAAAGCCACTGGGCCTCGATGAGCTCGAGCCCCTTGTTGGCCAGGGTGGCGGAATCCACCGTGATCTTCGGCCCCATCGCCCAGTTCGGGTGCTTGAGGGCGTCGGCCGGCGTGACCTGCGCCAGCTTTTCCAGCGGCCAGTCACGGAACGCGCCGCCCGAGGCGGTCAGCACGAGCCGTCGAACATCAGATGAGTGATGCCCCTCGAGGCACTGGAAGACGGCGTTGTGTTCGCTGTCCACGGGCAGCAGGCGCACCCCGTTTGCACGGGCTGCGGCCATGACGAACTTGCCGGCCATGACGAGGATCTCCTTCGAGGCGAGGGCGATGGTCTTCCTCGCTGCGATGGCAGCGAGTGCGGGCTGCAGCCCGGCGGTGCCGACGACGGCAATCAGCACGGTGTCGGCCTCGGGCAGACTGGCGAGGGCGCAGAGACCTTCGATGCCGCCGTGAAATTGCGTGCCGGCCGGGAAGGCAGCATTGCCGCGGGCCGCAACCAGGGCGGCAGGATCGTGGAGGGCGACATGGCGCACGCCGAACTGCCGGGCGATCTCGGCGAGCCGGCCATAGTTGTGCTGGGCGGCGATGCCCACCAGTTCCAGCCGGTCGCGCTGGGCGGCGATGACGCGCAGCGTGCTTTCGCCGATGGAGCCCGTGGCGCCGAGGAGGACGATGCGTCGTTTGGTGACTGGACCGGACATGGCAGACGGGCGCGAGGCGCGGTCAATCCAGGAACTGGAAAATGAAATACGCGACCGGGGCCGTGAGGATCAGGCTGTCGGTGAGGTCGAAGGCCCCGCCGATGCCGGGAATGAGGGCGCCCGTGTCCTTGGTGTCGGCGCGGCGCTTGACGACGGACTCGATCAGGTCGGAGACAATGGTGATGATGGCGAGAGGCACGGCGATCAGCGCCGCCACGAGCGGGGTCATGGAACCGGGAAGATGGGCGGAGCCGAAGTAAGCGATGCCGGCGCCGATGCCCGCCGAGACCAGCACGCCGCCGACCGCGCCTTCCCAGGTTTTCTTGGGGCTGATCTGGGGGGCCATCTTGTGCCGGCCGATGGCGAGGCCGGTGAGCAGCGCGCCGACGTCGCAGAATTTCGACACGGCCACCATCCAGACGCAGAGCATCAGGTTGTCGCCGGCCGAGCCGTCATACATCAGGATGGCGACGAGGTAGTGCAGCATGAACGGCACGTAGAGCAGGCCGATCATGGTCGCGGCGATCGTCTCGGCTCGGTTGGTGGCGTCGCGTTCCCCGAGCACCCGGATGCAGGTCACCAGCAGGGCGAGCACCAGCAGGCCCGTCGGCAGGTCGTTGATAAAGTCGGGCTCGTCCAGGAAGTAGGACAGGTAGTAGGGCGCCGCGGTCATCAGCACGCTGAAGCCAAGGCCCATCCAGTGGAACGGCCGGGCTCCCATCCTGGCCGTCATGCGGTAGAGTTCGTGGAGCGTCAGGGCCGCGAGCACGGTGATCAGGGCGACGGCGCCATGGGCGCCGAAGAACCAAAGGCTGCCGATGATGACGGTCCAGAGGACCAGGGTGCTGAGGAGGCGGGAGCGCACGAGGGAGTAGGGGCAGGGGGATTATTTGGGACCAGACTGAATTTGCTCGGCCGTCAGGCCGTAGCGACGCTCGCGCCGGTTGTATTCGTCGACCGCGGCCTGCAGGTCGGCCTGGCCGAAGTCGGGCCACGCGACGGGCGTGAACACCATCTCGGCGTAGGCGCACTGGAGCAGGAGGAAATTGCTGACGCGCTGCTCGCCGGAGGTGCGGATGAGCAGGTCGGGCTCCGGGATGTCGGCGGTGTAGAGGTAGCGGCTGAAGTTATCCCAGGAGGCGTGGGCGAGGTTTTCGCGGCCGGCCTGAACGGCGGCGGCGTAGTCGCGGGCGGCATCGGCAACCTCGGTGCGCGAGCCGTAGTTGAGGGCGAGGACGAGGGTCCAGTCCTTGAAGTCCTTGGTCGCTTCGATGACGCGGTCGAGCTCGCGCTGGACGTTGGCCGGGAGCTCCGTCGTGCGGCCGATCGTGAGGAGGCGGACCCGGTTCTTGATCAGGTTGTCCAGCTCGCGCTTCAGGAAGTAGTCGAGCAGGCCCATGAGGCCGGAGACCTCCTCCGGCGGGCGTTTCCAGTTCTCCACCGAGAAGGCATAAAGCGTGATATAGCGGATGCCGATGGCACGGGCGGCATCGACGACGGTGCGCACGGTTTCGACGCCGCGCCGGTGGCCTTCGAGCCGGGGCAGGCCGCGCGATTTGGCCCAGCGACCGTTGCCGTCCATGATGATGGCGACGTGCTGCGGGATCTTGCCGGGTGAGGGTGACGACATGCGGAAGCGGGCGATTTAGGGCAGCGGCGGCGGATTTGACAAGGGGGGATTGAGGGGGCTGAATGCCCTATGGCCAAGCCGCTTGATTCCGCTGAAATAGCCACGGCCCTGACGGCGCTGCCGGGCTGGACGCGCGACGGCGACGCGCTGGCGAAGACCTTCAAGTTCGGCAATTTTCGCGAGGCGATGTCCTTCATGGTGCGCGTGAGTTTCGAGGCCGAGGCGATGGACCACCATCCCGACTGGACCAATGTCTACAACCGCGTCGCCATCCGCCTGGACACCCATGATGCCGGCGGCAAGGTCACGGCCAAGGACGTCGAGCTCGCGCGGAAAATCCAAGCGATCTCGTGGGTGGGATAGGCCGTCACACGCCAGCCCTACAGCACCTTGACGGCGGCCAGGACGAGTTTCTCGAACGCGCCCGCGCCCTTGCCGGCGTTTTCCAGCGTATGGCTGTGGGTGAGGTTTTCGGCGGAGAGCCCCGCACCCATGTTGGTGATGCAGGAGATGCCGGCGACCTTCAGGCCGCAGTGACGCGCGATAAGGCAGTCCGGCACGCTCGACATGCCGACGGCGTCGCCGCCCCAACCCTGCACCGCGCGAATCTCGGCGGGGGTCTCGAAGGACGGGCCACGGAACGCGACATAGACTCCCTGATGCAAGGTGACCCCGGTCTGTTGCGCCACTGCGAGGAGTGTCGCGCGGTGCGCCGGATCCCAGGCGTCGGTCATCGAGAAGAAGCGCGGGCCGAAGGCCTCGTCGTTGGGGCCGACCAGCGGGTTGAGGCCCATGAAATTGATGTGGTCGGTGATGAGCATCAGTTCGCTGACCTTGATGTGCGGGCGGAGGCTGCCCGCGGCGTTGGAGAGGAACAGCGTCTCGACGCCCACGGCCTTCACGGCGCGGATCATCGTTTTCAGCGGGTACGCATCGCTGGTCTCGTAGAAATGCTTGCGGCCGTTCAGGACGATCACCGGCACGCCGTTGAGCAGGCCGGTGATCAGCTGGCCGGCGTGGCCGGCAACGGTGAGTTCCGGAAAGCCGGGCAGGTCCCGATAGGCCAGGGTGACCGGATTTTGCACCTGTTTTGCCAGTCCGCCCAGGCCGGAACCGAGGATGATGGCAATCCCGGGCCGCGCTCCCGCGAGCGCGGTCGTGATCCTGGCGGCGGACTGGCGGACGTTTTCGGCGTGGGTCCCGGATTCGTTCATGGCCCGAAGCTGGGAGGAAAGCGCGGGGCACACAAGCCCGGGGCTGCAGCTCGGATTTGCCTTTCGGTCCGGTCCGGCTTTCCTGTGCGTTCCCCCTTCCCCATGAAAAAGCCCCTCGTTGTCCTGTTCGCGGCGCTCGGCGCCGCTGCGTTGTCCGCCAACACCCACAGCCTTGTCAAACAGTGGGAGACCGAAGCCACGCTCAAGGTGCCGGAGTCCGTGCTCTTCGACGCGGAGCGCAGCGTGCTCTACGTTTCAAACATCGACGGCGAACCGTGGAAGGATGACGGCCGGGGCTCGATCGCCAAAGTCGGGCTCGACGGCAAAATCGTTGCGGTCGATTGGGTCACGGGCCTCAGCGCGCCCAAGGGCATGGCGCTGCGCGGAAAGCTCCTGTACGTGGCGGACATGGATCGCCTGGCCGTTGTCGACGTGGAGAAAGGGGTGTTGGTCGACATCATTCGCGTCGACGGGGCCAAGGGCCTCAATGATGTCACGATGGATGAAAATGGCATGGTTTACGTGACGGACTCGCAGCTGAAGCGGCTCTATCAGATTCAACCGCAGACCCGCGTGATCGGATTGTTGGCTGAGAATTTGAAGGGCCCGAACGGCGTCCACTTCAGCAAAGGTGCGGTCTACTTTCTGGACGACGGCAGTCTTTTCCGCCTTCAGGATACGGGAAAGGTGCTGATCAGTACCGGCAAACCGGGTGTCGGCGATGGACTGGAGAGCGTGGGCGGCGGCGAATACGTGGTCAGTTATTGGCCGGGAGTGATCGACTACGTGAAGGCCGATGGCAGCCGTGAGACGCTGCTGGACACGAGTGCGGAAAAGATCAGCTCCGCCGACCTCGGCTACGACGCCAAGAAGCGCATCGTCTACGTGCCGACGTTCTTCAAGAACAGTGTCGTCGCCTACCAGCTGAAGTAAGGACCGGGGCGGGGCGGAGCCGGCCGGTTCCGCCCAACCTTGTTGCCAAGGGCGCGGCGATGCGTCCCAATCGTGGCATGTCCGAAGAGACCGTCGACAAGACCCCGATTGATCCCATCCGTCCCGAGCGGGGCGACCCCGTGCCACAGTCCCAGTGGCAGCGGCCCTGGGCGCAGTTGAAGTTCGTCTCGTTCCAGCCGGCCATCTTCCCGCGCATGCTGGGCGAGGTGTCGCGCGACGCCCGGCCGGGTGATCTGGTGTCGGTTTACGACAAGTTCGGCTACCGCGTCGGTACGGGGCTCTTCAACCCGCGCGCCAAGATGCCGCTGCGCGTCGTGGTCCACTCGAGCGAGCCCATCGGCGAGGAGTATTTTGAGACGGCCATCCGTCGGGCCGTCGCACTGCGCCGGGACATGTTCAAACTCGATGTCACGACGGAGGCCTACCGCGTGATCAACTCCGACGGTGATGGCATCAGCGGCCTGACGATCGACCGCTACGCCGACACGCTCTATTGTGACGTCTATTCGCTCGGCATCTTCCAGCGCCTGCCGAAATGGCTGCCGCTGCTGCACGAGCTGCTTGGCACGAAGCATGTCCGCGTGCACGTGGACCACGACCTCGGCAGCCTCGAGGGCATCAAGCCCTCGCAAATGAAGGAGATCACCGCCTCCGCGCCCGACAAGGTGCGCATCAGGGAGGGCGGGGTGAAATACGAGGTGGACTTCGCCGAGGGGCACAAGACCGGCTTCTTCTGCGACCAGCGGGACAACCGGAAGCGTTTCGGCCAGCTCGTGAAAGGGGCGCGCGTCCTCGACCTGTGCAGCTACACCGGCGGTTTCTCGATCAATGCCATGCTCGGCGGCGCCAGCGAGGCCACGGCAGTGGACCTCGACGAAGACGTCATCACGCAGGGTCGGCGCAACGCCAACCTGAACCAAATTTCACCGAACAAGCTGAAGTGGGTGCATGCCGACGCCTTTGCCTACGCGCGGCAGATGCAGAAGAACGGCGAGCAGTTCGACGCCGTGATGTGCGACCCGCCGAAGTTCGTCATGACGCGCGATCCGGCCTTCGCCGCCGAGGGCATGCGGAAATACGCCGACCTGAACACCATCGCCGCCAGCCTCGTGAAACCGGGCGGGCTGTTCGTGACGTGCTCGTGCTCCGGGCTCGTGTCACTGGAGGACTTCGAGGGCTGCGTGATCAAGGGCGTGCACCGCCTCGACCGCCGCCTGCAGATTTTCGACCGCACCGGTCCCGGCGTGGACCATCCCGTCTACTCCAACTGCCTCGAAAGCCGCTACCTCAAGGTGCTGTGGGCGCGGATAACGTGATGGTCAGGCTTGCGTGACCTCGGGGATGACCGGGTCGTAGGCGCGCATGAAGGCCTGGTAGAGGGGCGCGACCTTTTTCTGGAAATGGCTTTGCCGGCGCGCGGTGATCACCGCGCTCACGATCGCCGTATACATGAGCAGGAGAATGAAGAACATCGGGAGCACGCCCGTCATCACTTTCGACACCATGTCGACGTGCGGTCCAAGGTCATCTGCCGGAAGCCCGGCGCTCATCATCAGTCCCACCGCCCCTGCGGCGGTGATGACGCTGCAGAGCAGGGTGGTCAGGAGCACGGTGCGCCAGTAGGGCGGCGTGTGCATCGTCTTGGTCCACCATTTCGGAAACGAGGTCTCGCCTGTCGCGTGGTTGTGGGCGATGAGCACCCAGTAGTTGTCGCTCCAGATCGAGCTGAGCTTCTGTCCGGCCGTCGCCATGACCTCGTTGTCGGAATATTTCTGCCAGGTCTGTTTGCCCTCCGTGGTCAGCAGCCAGTAGCGATGATAGACGGTCGTGGACACATGAGTGCTCGTGGACGTGCTCGGGGCGGAGTAGTAGGAGCCGGTGCCGCCGCCGCCGGTCGTGGTGGTGGTCGTGGTCACGTTGGTCTCGGTCCACACCTCCTTGTCGTAAACGCGGCCCGAGAACAGCCCGACTGGGTAGCGGAAACCGGGCACCTGGATCCACCAAAGTGACTCAGGCAGGGGCGTCGCAGCCATCTGCTTCTCCCAATCGGCCCGGGACTGGCGCTTCCAGCGGAATTTCTGGTGGCGCATCAGGTGCACGGGAAACCAGACGCCCACCGCCATGACCACGAGTGTCAGGAGGCTGATCATCTGGTTCTGGAGCCGACGTCGCGCTTCAGCTGCGGCCGCCAGCTTGTCGCGTGCGACCTGCCGCCGCAGATCCGCCGCGTAGGCGGGCAGGCTTTTCTCGAAGACCCGGGCTTCAAATTCCTTGTCCTCCGTCAGGCGCTTCACTTCGGCGAAATCGTACTTCAAGCCCTGCCGGGCGGCCTGGTAGGATTCCAGCCTGGCCTGTGCCGCATACGGACGCACCCCGGTCGTGTTTTCGGACAAGCGGCGGGTCGCCAGCTCCAGCGCCGCCGTTTTTTCGGCATCGCCTGAAACCCGCGCGGCGACTTCTCCGGCTTCGGGAAACACTTCCGTGAACCACCCGCCCCGGCGCTCGGGCAGGCGTACCTGGTAAAGCGTCTCCACGCGCTGGTCGAAAGTCGGGCGCAACTCCGCCTTCTGCGGCGGCACATGCTTGGCGCGGAGCCCCTGTGCGGCGGCCGTCTGCTGGGTGGCGGCAGCCATGGTGGTCGGAACGGTCAGGCCGAAGTCGCGGTAGAATTTGTCCCGGGCGCGTTGGAGGCGCTCGTCCGTCACGGCGCTGACATCGGCAAAGATTTCATTCTCGGCGAGCTCGGCGAGGCGGGCCTTTTCGGCTGCAGCTGCCTCAGAGGCCTCTTTCTTGGCCTGGGCTTGGGCGGCGGCAGCAGCGGCGGCGGCTTCGCGCTTGGCCTTCAACTCGGCCGCTGCGGCCTCGCGTTTGGCCTGTGCTTCAGCGGCCGCCGCCTCGCGCTTCGCTTTCGCCTCGGCCGCTGCCCGTTCGCGGGCCTCGGCGGCGGCGGCGGCTTTCAGGCGGTTGTACTCGGCGACCAAGCCTTGGGCGGGGGGTGAATTGCGCGCGCCATAGGCGTTGGTGATACTGGTGCGTTCAGCCGCGAGCGCCGCGGCGCGTTGTTTGTACACGTCCGGGGGAATGGCGCCGCTGCGGGCCTGTGCGGTCAACTCGGCCTGGGCGGTGTCGATGGCCAGACAACGGGCGGCGTCAGCGGTGACGCGGGGATCCGCCTCGGCCGCAGGGGCGCTGACACCAAGGGCGAGAAAGCCCAACGCGAAAATCTGCCAGGCGAGCCGAAGCGGGCAGCGGGAGCGTGACTGGGGGATGCCGTTCAGCACACCGCTGAAATCCCGCAGTTCAGTCCTGTGACCCATGATTTCCCAGCATTGGGGAGGGGCTGACTTGAGGGCAAGGGATTATGTCGCGAGCTTCGACGAGTGTCTTGCAGCTTATCTGCAGTGAGCTGCGGCCGTGGCGTTCCTTCTTCACCCGGCGCGGTGGACAGGAAAGCCGCACCGGCCGCATCAGGCGAGTTTGCCTTTGACCCGGGATGGAGCCGGCAGTGAAGTCGGGTTCATGTCCGACATTCACTCGACGGTCGAGTTGCGCCTGCTGCTGGAGGAAGTTTGTGCGGATTTGTGCCGTTTCGAGCACACGATTGCGAAAGGCCTCAAGCCCGATGCCATCCACATTGACCGGGAGGCCAGTCTCGGTCACCCGGGGGCGTTCGCGGACCTTCGCATCCAAACACACGGTCAACCGGCCAGGTTTGTCGAAGTGAACTTCGGCTACTCCAACGACGCGCTGCTAAAATCGCTGAAGCGAAAATACCAGGTGCCGACCGCCGTGACCAAGGCCGCCGCCGGGGTGGTGCTGGTGGTGGACGAGGTCCGCCGGCCCGATTATGCCAATCTGATCCAACAGGCCCGCGCGATGCTTCATGCCGGCCTGGAGCTGGAAGTCTGGAACGAGGCCACGCTGCAGCAGATGATCAAGCGGCACTTCAATGTCGACGTGGACCGCATCGAGCCCGACCGGCTGCTGGATGTGCGGACCGCTATCGAGCACGCCATGGGCCGGTATGCCTTCATGGCGGCGCCGGGGCAGTCTTATGAGCATGATGCGCTGCGGGCCCAATTGCTCTGGCACCTGGGCTTCTGGCGCGTCCGGGAGCTGTATGAAAAGGCGGGGCATCCACGGCAGGTGCTGCAACCGGCCACCTATCCCGAAGTGGTCATCGTGATGGCGGACATCTGCTCCTTTTCCAGTTTTGTGCGCGATACAGCCGATGCGCAGGTGGTACGGGAATTTCTGACCTCGTTTTACGCCAATGTCCGGTCCCAGATCATCGATCGCGGGGGCCTGTTGTACCAATTCGTTGGGGATGAGGCCGTGGGCATCTTCGGCCTGCCCGACCGGCGGGAGGGCTACCTGGACGCGGCCTATGAAACCGCCCGGGCGATCTGCAGCATCGGCAAGGCGGTGGCCAGCCAGTGGCAGCGCCGGATCGACCGGCTGCAGTCGGCGCATGGCGTGCATGTCGGCATGGCCATGGGCGAACTCGAGTTGCTGCCGCTCCGTCCCTACAGCCGGACCCACATCGGGTTTGTCGGCGACGGGCTCAACGTGGCGGCCCGGTTGATGAGCCAGGCCGGTTGCGATGAGATTGTGGTCAGCAACAGCCTTTACGCCCGGATCAATCCGCGCTGGCAGGCGGAATTTTCCGAGACCGAGCCCATCGAGGCGCGGAACGTGGGCAAAATCGTGGCCTGGCGCAGCAAGGTCGCCGGGTGAACCGGGAAATCCTGTGAGAAGGATCGCTGGCTGCCGTGGTTTGGGCTGGGTCGGGCTGCGGCTGGCCGCGATCGCGCTGCTTTGGGCGGGCCCATGGGCGGTGGCCGGCGACTATCCCCCCGTGAGGTTTCCCGATGCGAGCGGGTGGGGGAAGAACATCCAGCGCACGATGCGGCTGCTGGCCACGAGCACACCGGAGAGGCCCAACACCGTGCGGATTTTATTCTACGGCCAGTCCATCACCGAGCAGGGGTGGACCCAGCTGGTCGAGGCGGACCTGCGGCAAAGGTTTCCCCACGCGAACCTGCTCATTGAAAACCGGGCCTTGGGCGGCTTCGCGGCGCAGATGCTCGTGAAGACGGCGGAGACCGACCTGTATCCGTTCCAGCCGGACCTGCTCATCTTCCATGTCTACGGCGCCCACCGCGACTATGAGGACATCATCCGCCGTACCCGCGAGCGCACGACGGCGGAGATCCTGATGCAGACGGACCATATTCTCCGGCCCGAGGATTTCACGGAGGAGACGGAGGCCGCAAAACTGGCGCCCGTGAAGGAGCAGTGGGATGCCTTCATGAACCACAAGTGGCTGCCCGCGCTGGCCGCGAAGTATGGCGCGGAGCTGTGCGACCAGCGGGCGCTGTGGAAGGCTTATCTGGCGGAAAACAACCTGGAGCCCAAAGCGCTGTTGAAGGACGGCGTCCATCTCAACGCCCACGGCGAATGGCTGATGGCCGAATGCGTGAAGGCCTACCTGCGTTATGATCCGAAACTCGGACCCTCACCCATGGAGGATGCAGTGAAGACCTACGAGGTGGGCAAGGACGTGCACTGGATCGCCGGGAAATTGCGGCTCGATTTTGCAGGCAGCCGGGTGGACGTGATTTGCAAGCCGGGCCCGGCCGCGCCGGCCGGCGTGCTGATCGATGGGCGCAAGCCGTCCGCCTGGGCGGAACCGTATGGTTTCACACGGGCGACCACGATGCCCAAGGGCATGGCGAGGGTGAAATGGCCGGTTATCGCGCCGATCGGTTCGGAGCAGCCGCTGCTCGTCGAGGCGTGGACCCTGGCCGCCACCAAGGATCCGCAGAACGACAAGCTGTTCACCTTCACGGTGACCGGCTCCAGGACCGGTCCGGACGGAGAGGGTCGCAGCGATGTACGGTTCGTGTCCAAGTCCGGCCGCGTCGTCATCGAGCCGCAGGACTGGAACGTGACGTACGCGCTGGGCCTGGCCGGCATCAAACCCCTGCCGGACACGTTTGACGTGGCGTGGAAGGTCGAACCGCGCTTCGTGGATGAGTTCGTGGCACCCGGTGCGGCGGAGGATCCAGCCTTCGAAATCACGGTGACACTGGCCCAGGGTCTGCCGAACACGAAGCACACGCTGGAAATCTCCGGTAGCGCCGCCACGCCGATCGCTGGCGTCCGGGTGTACCGGCCGGTGAGGGTGGCCACCAAGCCCTGACGACCGTCTTACTTGAACTTGTCGCGCATGGCCTGGATGCCGGGGATCTTCGCCATCAGGTGCTGGTGGGCGGGTTCGAAGAACTGGACCATCGAGCGTTGGTGGCGGCCGACGAGAATCGTGAAGATGTAGCCTTCGTGGCCGGGGGCGCGGACGGTGGGATGATAGCCGCGATCGATCAGGAACGTGTCGCCGTGACGCGTCATCGCGACCGTGGGCTCACCGCTTTCGGGATAGCAGAACTGGGCGCCGAAGCCCGACTCGGGGCGGTAGCGGTAATGATAGATTTCCTCGAAGTCGCTTTCGTCGGGCAGGCGCTCGGTGTCGTGTTTGTGCGGCGGGTAACCCGACCAGCAGCCTTCGTCGCCGTAAAGTTCGCTGACGAGCAGGTTGCCGGCCCGGCCGTTGGCATTCTGTCCGAGCACGTGGATGATCCTCCGGCGCGAGTGGGTTTCGCCGGAACCCACCTCGACCATCGCGACTTCCTCCGGCGTGATCCGGAAAGGGGTGAACGGCTGCGCGCAAAGTCCGCCGGCGACCGCCACCTCCGTTCCGTCGCACTGGGCGCGCACCACGACGCGGGAGCCTGTGCCGCAGTAAACCGAGTCGGCCGGGCCGTCCCAGAGGGTGGCTCGCCGGCCGACATCCTTGAACTCGTGGGCGCCGGCCGTGATGTCGGCGCGACCGCTGAGCATGACGCACACCGTTTCACACCCGCCGGCTTCGAACGCATGGACTTGGCCCGCCTCGAGCCGCACCAGGTTGAAATAGCACAACGCCAGCGCACCCCGACCCGGTTCGACGAGCGGGGTGTTGCGGTTGTCGGTGGCGCGAAGCAGCTGGGGCATGGGGCGGTTTCTCAGGGGGAGCTGGTCCGGATCGTGCGGGCGTGCAGGATCAGAACGAGGATAAACCACGCCAGGAGGGTGCAGCGCGACAGGATGTTCAACCGGACCCAAAGCCGGTCGGGCCGCCAGGCATAGGTGATTTCGCTCTCCCCGGCTGGCAGGGAAATCGTCGCCCCCTCGGCCGCGTTGACAGTATCGGCGGTCACGGCGGGGCGGCCGTTGAGCAGCACTTCATTCCAGGGAAAAGCTTGTACTGTCAGCCGGCGAACTTCCGGTGCCGGGAAGCTGAATCTTTCCGGTGCCAGCCGTCCGAACTCACGCCCCCGTCCCACGGTAAGTGCCAGCGGCGGTGGCGGTGTGGCGCCGTTGAGATTCTTGGTCACGGCATAGGCATAGTAACCGTAGAATTCAACCGGGAGGCTGAGGGCGCTCGAACCGGAAACCTTCGGGGCCGCGGACTTGTTCGCCCATCCGTGCTGGAGTTTGAGGGCGAGCCCGCCGACGGCCAAAGCAAGAATTGCTCCCAAGACGAGGGTGCCCCGGCGGGTTGCGAGTTTCCGGGCTTCGTCGGACGAAAGCGCCATCAAGCTGCCGACCACAACCAGGAGGAGCGAGAGGTTGAGATAGGCAACCAACCGGTAGGCGTATTGCAGATTGTGAAACAGGCCGGGCAACTTGGCGCCCAGCTCGGGCGACACTGAAATGACCAGCATAACGAAGAACGAGATCCAGCAGGCGCTGGCGCTGGCGAGACCGGCGCGATTCAGGGCAATGCGACGCCATCCTGCGCGGAGGAGGCACACCGCCAGAAATACCGCCAGGATGACCAAGCCCGCGGTTACCTGCGCATCGAGGTAGGGGGTCTGATGGACCGACAGGTGGGGATCCTCGATGACGCGGCGATCATAGGGAAATGGCATCAGTCGCGAGCCCAGCGAATCGATGTTCGCCGGATAGTAGGAAAGCTTGGTAATAAAAAGCTGGGTGACGTAGAGGACAGGGCCGAACTTGAGCACGGCGTAGATCCACGGGCTCAGGACAAGGGCGGCGACGATCGCACCCGCACCCAACCAGGCGGCCAGTTGTCCCCGGCCGTCGCTGTAGGCCCAGGCAACCGTGATCACGAGGGCAAAGAACATCCCGCCGAATGCCGCGGTGATGGGATGCGTCCCGGCCGCCAGTACCATGCAGAGCAGCCCGGTCGCCAGGGGCGCCGGGCGCGTCGACCCCGGGGGGAGCAGGCAGGCCCGGTACACCGCGCAAATGGCCGCGGTGAGGAGTGCCGTGGCAAGCAATTCGTTTATTGCGCCGCGATTGTAGAGATTGGTGAGCGCGTAGGTGGACCAGCAGGCCAGCGCGGACGCCACGAGACCGAACCGGCGATTGGCGCCAACTTGATCCATGAGCCGCAGCACCTGCCAGGTCTGCAGGAAGAAGACTGCGCCCACGGCGAGGCGGACAGCGGCGTGGGGATCGGTGAAGCTGCTGATCAGTCCGAGCAGGGGGTAGCAAAGAAAACCGTAGAAAACCGGGTAGGGCATGCCGGCGAGCTGGCTGGTGTGGATCACCTCGGGGAAGGCGAGGTGATGTTTGAAGAACTCCCCGAAATAGGACGTCAGCCACAAGCTCGCGATCCAATCCGTCCCGAATTGCTGGCGGGGTTCGTACAGCAGTGCGAGCGGAAGCGCGCAGATCACCGCCACCCAGGCGGCGTCCCGGGTGGTGGCAGGAAACCACGGGGGCGGCCGGGATGAATCCTGCTGCATGTCCCTGGTTACGCCGGGCTCACTCCCTCGCGTCGTTGATCTCGATCCAGTTGTCGTCGGGATCCTGGAAATAGATCTGGTTCACGCCATCCGGGCGGCGCGTGACGGCGGACTTCGTCCCCGCCAGGTCCTCGTAGGGGACCTGGTTCTTCGCCAGCCGGGCGGCGAATTCGTCGACCGAGGGCACGGTGAAACACAGGTGGTTGCGCTTTTCCTTCGGCAGCTTGGCCGCGGCGCCGGAGATGATGTGCAGGTGGGTCTTGGGCCCGATGAGGAACCACGCGTGTTTGCCGTCATGAAACGGCTCGGGAATCGTCGGCAGCCCGATGATTTTCTCGTAGAAATCCGTGCTGACCTTCAGGTCGAGCACGTAGAATGCGAGGTGATTGACCCGCGGGGTGAAGGCCTCGGCGGCGCGGACGGCGACACCGGCCAGGACCAGGGCAACGAGGCAGAGGGACAGGCGAAGGGGTTTTTTCATGGGGTGGGGAACAGCGGTTGAACAAAGCCGGAATCCGGCGAAAAGCCACGAAGTTTCCGCCACGGATCCGGCGCGGCCTACCGGAGCAACGCGGCGGCGCACCAGAGCACCGGAGCCTGGCCATGGAAGTCGCCCGTGTTGCGCGGGCGGTCGAGGTAGTGCTGGCGGTCGTTCTTCGCGCCGGTGCCGATGCAGACTTCGCGCAGGGCGGCCTTGTCATCGAGGAAGGTGATGAGCGCGAGCCAGCCCTTGCGGGCGGCGGGGCCGTAGGTGGCGGCGTCGAGCCAGCCTTCCTTTACGCCGGTGATGAAGGCATAGGTGAACATGCCGGTGCACGAGGTTTCGACATAGGAATCCGGGCCGTCGATCAGCTGGTGCCACATGCCGGTGGCGTCCTGGTGCTTGAGCAGGGTGGCCATCATGAGCTGGTAACCCTGCATGATGCGCGGCCGGTCGGGATTGTCTGTGGGCAGGGAGCGCAGGAGCTCGGGCATGCCGACGGCCATCCAGCCGTTGCCCCGGCCCCAGAAGAACGGGGCGGTGGGCGTATGGTAGAACAGCCCGTTCGGTTTCTGAAGCTGGTCGAGGTAGTAGACCATTTCCTTGGCGGCGCGGTCGACGTAGAGGCGGTTGCCCGTGGCGCGGTAGGCTTGGGCCTGCACCATCGTGATCATGAACATGTCGTCGATCCACAGGCGGGTCTGCCAGCTGAGTCCCTTGGCCTGGTGTTCGGCCGCGCGCGGCTCGATCTTGGTGCCGTAGGGCTCGCTCCATTGTTTCTGCGCCATCCATTCGCCGAGGGCGAGGCAGCGCAGGTCCTTGTTCTGGATATAAATCTCGAGGGGAACGGCGCCGAAGACCGTCCAGTCCACGTGCTGCGGCGTCGGGATCCAGCTCTGCTCCTCGCGGAAGAGCGGCTCGAAGCGTTGCACGAGCTGCGCCTGGCGCGCCGTGTCCTTGGTCAGCTGGGCAAAGGTCAGCGCGCCATACCAGGTGCAAACCTCGGCGTAGTGGACCACCGGATCCTTGCCGAGGGTCATGTGGGGGCGGGGGAGGAAGTTGTCCGTCACGCGCTGGCCGATCTCGGTGGGCGAGGTGCCCGCCGGCCAGGGTCCGAAATCATAAGCGGCGCGGGCGGAGAGGGTGAACGTCAGGCAGAGCAGGGCAACCAAGCGGGGTAGCAGGGGTGGCATGCGTGAAAACTACAGCGCGGCACCCGCCGCACGCAATTCCCGGCTGGCGGGATCGTTGGATTCCGGGTTGGACAAGTCCCGGCGCATTCCAACCATGGGCCCATGCAGAGTCTGAAAAAGCTGTTCGACCAGAACCAGGCGTGGGCCGAGGCGATCAAGGGCCGGGACCCGGAGTTTTTCGCCAAGCTCTCCCGCCAGCAGAACCCCGAGTATCTCTGGATCGGCTGCTCGGATTCCCGCGTGCCGGCCAACGAGATCATCGGCCTGCTGCCCGGCGAGGTCTTCGTGCACCGCAACATCGCCAACGTGGTCGTGCACACCGACCTCAACTGCCTCTCGGTGGTGCAGTTCGCCGTGGATGTGCTGAAGGTGAAGCACATCATGGTGGTCGGCCACTACGGCTGCGGTGGCATCGGCAAGGTCATCCGCTGCGAGCGCGTCGGCCTCGCCGACAACTGGCTGCGGCACGTCAGCGACGTGCAGAACAAGCACGAGGACTGCCTGCACCGGCTGCCGGACGACACGGCGCGCAGCGCCAAGCTGTGCGAACTGAATGTCATCGAGCAGGTGGCCAACCTTTGCTCGACGACCATCGTGCAGGACGCGTGGGCGCGCGGACAGAAGCTTACGGTGCACGGCTGGATCTACGGCCTGCGCGACGGTCGGTTGCGCGACCTGAAGACCTCGGCCGACAGCGTGGCGGAGGCGGCGACCGGGTACAAAGAGGCCCTGGCGGCCCTGAACGCCCGCGGCGCGACCAACGTGCCCTGGTGACGGGCACAAAAAAGCCCGCGGCGTGAACCGCGGGCTGGCGCAGGGCCGAAGGCCTCAGGCGCGGCCGAGATAGGAACCGTCGGAGGTGCTGACCTTGATCAGCTCGCCGGTCTTGATGAAGAGGGGGACCTGGACGACCAGGCCGGTCTCCATGGTGGCGGGCTTCTGGACGTTGGAGGCGGTGTCGCCCTTGATGCCCTCGGAGCTCTCGGCGACCTTGAGGACGACGGAGGAGGGGATGTCGATGGTGACCGGGACGTCGTTGATGAAGAGCACGTCGGCCTTGCCGTTCGGGACGAGGTAGTTCTTGGCCTCGCCGATCATGACGGCGTTGATCTCGAAGGTCTCAAAGGACTCCGGATCCATGAACGAGTAGGTGTCGCGGTCCGCGTAGCTGAACTCCAGGGTGCGGCGGTCGGTGTTCAGGACGTCAACGTGGTCGGGGGAATTGAAACGCTGCTCCAGCGATTTGCCGTAGCGAAGGTTGCGCATCTTCACCTGGACGAAGGCACGCAGGTTGCCGGGCGTGCGATGCTGGGTCTCCATGATGAGGTGGGGCTCGCCGTTGAAGGTGATGACTTGGCCTTTTTTGAGATCGTTGGCTGCGGGCATGACGGAATCGGGTCGGAGGTTTTAAGTGGTGTAAGGGGACAGGAATACCGGGCCGATTTCGGGCCTGTCAACCCTGTCCTCGAAAAGGTAGTGGGTCCGTTTGAAATGCGATTTGCTTTGGCACGGTAAATAGCGGATTTTCTAGGGCATGGCCAAGAAAGCAGCGAAGAAGCCGACCAAGAAGAAAGCGCCCCGCAAGGATGCCTCGCAGACGGCGCTTTCGATTGTGGAACAGGTGACGGGCGGAAAGCTTAAGGGCTAGTTAAACGCCCGCCTTGCCGATAGCGTCTGAGATTCGTTTCCAGCCCGAGCGGCTGACGGTGTAGGTTCTTGGCGTAACGGTCGCAATAATGCCCTCTTTTACGGCATTGGCGATATCCCGGGCGAAGTTCCCCGGAAAGCCCTCTTTGGCCTCGGCAAACTTTCCTTCCATGTCAGAGCTTTTCCACCCTTCGTTGCCGCCCTTGGCCTCAAAGTGCGCACCAAGCAGGAGTATCTTATCGGTGTTCTTCGCCCAACCGGTTACGTTCAACACCTCGGCGGCTGTTTGCTGGATCAGCCAGCGTTTAATCACCTGAACGGAGTCTAGGCCAGGGCTGGCGTTTGACGCCTCGCCCGCCGAGGGGGACGGACTACCAGAACCGGCTACAGAAATTGGTGAAGGCGTGGCGTCCTTCGATTCGTGCCTCTGAATCGTTTCCAGCAAGTCCGAAAACGCGGCATCATCCAAAACCGCCTGCATAACAATGGCCCCCTTTTCCAATCGCAGTTTTATGCTCATGGTCGGATAATCCACTAAATACGGAGGATTGTCTATATTAAAATAACGCGTCGGATAATACTTGACCCATGTATTATCCTACAACACACTTCGCCTGTTCCTTAAATAAGAGAGCCGGTCCCGTTAACGCGGAAACCGGCTCCTAACTCGGGCAGGCTATTGGAATAGGCTACACGGGCTTTGCATCCGTAAGCATGGGTTCGATTCCCATCCTGTCCACCATAAATCTAACTCCGGACAGGTCATGAATCAGCTCTCTACAGTCGAACGCGCTCGTATCCTCAACTGCCTCGTTGAGGGCAATTCCATCCGCTCTACCTGCCGCCTGCTCGGCGTTGGCAAGAACACGGTGGCCCGCCTGCTTATCGCCGCTGGCAAAGCCTGCTCTGACTATCAGGACCGGGTTTTCGTGAACCTGCCGTGCAAGAAGGTCCAATGCGATGAGGTCTGGTCGTTTGTGGGCTGCAAAGAGAAGAACAAGACCGCTGACCATGACGGCAAGAGCTTCGGGGACTGCTGGACCTGGACGGCCCTTTGCAGCGAAACGAAGCTCATTCCCTGCTGGTATGTCGGCACCCGTGACGCTGGCGCGGCGTATCATTTCATGCATGATCTAGCGGGCCGCTTGGCCAACCGCGTTCAACTTACCACAGACGGCCACCGGCCCTACCTGATGGCCGTCGCGGATGCATTCGGCACAGACGTTGACTACGCACAACTGATTAAAATTTACGGCGAAGGTCCGAAGACTGAAGCGCGTTACTCCCCCGCTCAGTGCATGGGCTCGCGCAAAGCCATTATTTCCGGTGCGCCTGAGTTTGGTCATATCAGCACGAGCCATATTGAGCGTTCCAACCTTTCGCTTCGCATGGGCAACCGGCGCTTCACCCGCCTGACAAACGCCTTCTCCAAGAAGGTTGAGAATCACGAGGCCATGCTCGCGGTCTATTTCTTCTACTACAATTTCTGCCGCATCCATCAGACCCTACGCGTCACCCCCGCCATGCAGGCCGGTATCACGAGCAAGGTTTGGGAGTTGTCGGATATGGTTTCCCTGCTAGACAATCAGGCCGAGCAGGCGGCATGAATCACCCATCTATTGAAGTCTTTACGTTCTGTCGGGATATTCGCGATAACCCTGATGGCTCGCTGTTGATAGACGCCCCCATGTTTAGGGTCGTCGTGCCTCACATTCCGTGCAAAATAGGAAAGCTCGTTCTGTTCATACGGTTGCGGTTTGCTGCATCGGCCAGCGGGAAACACAAATATGAAATAACCTGCACTGATTTGGACGAGCGTGAAGCAGTCACTCCTATCCGGGGTATGATAGACGCCCAACCAATTGCTGATGACGAGCACGCTTGGGCAAACTTTGGGGCAACGCTGACGAATTTCCCGGTGAAGGCGGCAGGAGATATAAGGTTTGATCTCCGTATTGATGGACGCGACACCGCAACAACATGGCTTTACGTTGTCGCACAATAATCAGACCCTTTTCAGAGATTTCCATTTCTCTGCGATGATCGTCAACGCGTGCGGTCCGTGACGCTGACTCGGTTGCCACTCTTTCGGCATCGGTTGGTCCGGTTTGGCAATCCATGGCGATTTCTCGCGTAGCCGCCTTGTCCCGCTCTCTGTGGGGTGCGTGGCACCTCGGGCATCTCCGCCCCTGATCGGCGTCCGCTTGCGCCTCAGCGTGGCCGGAAGGATGCCAGGATTCGCCGCTAGGTTCAGACCTTGAGGCTTGGCTACGGTCACAGACCGCACGCCAAACCGCGCCGCAATAAGCCGCAACCGTTCCTCGGAAGTCATGCTTCCGAAGTCGGGCTTTTAGAGGATTATGCGAGGGAGTATTCAAACGGACCCACTACCCTCGAAAAGGTTGCGCCCGGGCCCCCGCGGAACCCCGCCGCATCTCCAAGCTTGTCATTTCCAAGTGGTTTCCGACACTGCGCGCCATACCCATGAAGCAGCGTACCCTCTTGCGCGAGGTCTCCATCAAGGGCAACGCCCTGCACACCGGAGACGCCGTGCATATGACTTTCAAGCCCGCCCCGGCCAACCACGGCATCGTGTTCAAACGCGTGGACCTGCACGGCCACCCCGAGATCAAGCCGCGCGTCGACCTCGTCACCGACCTCGTCCGCGCGACGACCATCCAGTCCGGCCACGCCAAGATCCACACCGTCGAGCACGTCCTCAGCGCGCTCAGCGGCTGCGGCGTCGACAACCTCGTCATCGAGATGGATGCCAGCGAGCCGCCGATCCTCGACGGGTCCGCCCGCGAATTCGTGAAACTCATCCAGCAGGGCGAGCCGGTGGAACAGGACGCCGAGCGCGAGTATTTCGCCCTGACCGAGACCGTCTCGGTTTCGCGCGGCAACTCCTCCATCATCGCGCTGCCCTACGACGGCCTGAAGATCACCTGCACGAGTGCGGACGACCGCGGCATCCACACGCAGCACCTCTCGCTCACCCTCGACCCCGATACCTATGTCACGCAGGTCGCGGCGGCGCGGACCTTCACCATTTACGAGGACATCGAGGAGCTCCTGAAGCTCGGCAAGATCAAGGGCGGCTCGCTCGACAGCGCCATCGTCATCAAGGGTGACAAGATCATCTCGAAGGAGCCGCTGCGCTTCGCCGACGAGTTCGTGCGGCACAAGATCCTCGACATCGTCGGCGACATCACGCTGCTCGGCCTCCCGCTCAAGGCGCACATCGTCGCCACGCGGCCCGGCCACGCGCTCAACGCCGAGCTGACCAAGGTGCTGTTCGAGAAATACGAGGCCTGGAAGAAAGGCGGCAAGAAGGCCGCCAAGCCCGCCGCCGCCAAGGCCGAGGTCACGACCGAGACCACCCTCGATGTCCGGCGCGTGCTCGACATGCTGCCGCACCGCTACCCGTTCGTGATGATCGACCGCGTGGTCGAACTGGGCACCGACACCCTCACGGCCATCAAGAACGTCACGATCAACGAGCCGTTTTTCCAGGGCCATTATCCCGGCAACCCCGTCATGCCCGGCGTGCTGCAGGTCGAGGCCATGGCGCAGGCCGCCGGCATCCTGCTCATCCGGCGCACCACCATGGAGGGCAAGACCGCCCTGTTCATGAGCTGCGACAAGGTGAAGTGGCGCAAGCCGGTCCGCCCGGGCGACCAGCTGAACATCACCGTCAAGATCACCAAGGTCCGGGGCAGCATCGCCTGCGCCGAGGGCGAATGCAGCGTCGGGGGCCAGGTCGTGTCCTCGGCCGACCTGATGTTCGCCGTCGTGGCCAACACCGACGTGGAGTAAGCCCATGGCCAAGCAGATCCACCCCACCGCCATCATCGAACCCGGCGCGGAATTGGGCGAGGACGTGGTCGTCGGCGCCTATGCGTTCGTCGGCGGCAAGGCCGTGATCGGCGCCGGCACCGTGCTGCACCACCACGCCAACGTCGAGGGCCGCACCACGATCGGCGCGCAGTGTGAGATTTTTCCCTTCGCCTGCGTCGGCACCAAGACCCACGACCTGAAGTACAAGGGTGGCGAGCCCGGCCTGGTGGTCGGCGACCGCAACGTCTTCCGCGAGTACGTCAGCGTGCACGGCGCCACCAACGAGGCCGACTATACCCGGATGGGCCATGACAACGTGATGCTCGCCTACAGCCACATCGCGCACGACTGCATCGTGGGCAACCACCTCGTCATGAGCGCGCAGTCGGCGCTGGCCGGCCACGTGGTCGTCGAGGATTACGTCAACATCGGCTGGGGCTCCGGCATCCACCAGTTCTGCCGCGTCGGCGCCCACGTGATGCTCGGCGGCATGTCGAAGATCGTGCAGGACGTGCCCCCCTACATCATCGCCGACGGCAACGCCGCCATCGCCCGCTCGATCAACAAGGTCGGCCTCGAGCGCCATGGGTTCAGCCTGGAGCAGCTCGACGCGATCAAGCAGGCCTTCCGCATCTTCTACCGTTCGGGCTACAACCGCACCCAGGCCTTCGAGCACATGCGGCAGCACAAGCTCGCGACCTCGCCGGAATTCCAGCACTTCCTGAATTTCGTGACCAAGAGCGAGCGCGGCGTCGTGGCGGGGAAGTGACTTCTTGTTTGGGAATTAAGACTTATTGTCGCAGCCGGGGTTGCGCTGATGTTTGAACGGATGAGCAGGGTTTGCCGTTTGACAGATGCGGGCGGTAAAATTTGTCTGTGAACGCTTTGTTAGGTGCCGTGGCTGGCCCAGGTCATGCCGCGGCGTTATCCCCACACACCTCTCCCATGAATGATTCCCCGCGGCTGCGAGGCACCTGCCTTGCCTTGGCCTCATGCCTCCTGCCTGCAGCGTTGTTGGCCGCCGATGATGCGGTGAACAAAATCGAGAAGGTCGCCACCGAATGGGTGAAGACCCGCGCCGAGACCGTGCGGCTGGAGACCGAGTGGGGCAGCCAGCAGGCGTTGCTGCAGTCCATGGTCGATGCCCTGGAGCAGCGGTCCAAGGTGATCCAGGAAAGGAAGCAGCTTCTCGAGGTGCAGACCGCCCGGGATCGCGAGGAGCTGGAATCGCTCGGGAAGAAGAACGACTATTCCCGCACCGGGTTGCAAACCTCCGAGGCCCGCCTCAAGGAGGCAACCAAGGACCTGCTGGCGCTGCGGCCCTTCCTGCCGCCCCGGCTTTCCACCGCCCTCGACCTTGCCTACCAGAGCCTCGGTGATCCGGGGCTGTCGGTCGGCGACCGCATGCAATACGCCATGACGATCCTCAACCGCTGCCTGCAGTTCAACCGTGCCATCACGGCGAGCGAGGAGGTGCTGGCGCTGCCCGGCGAGGCCGCGCCGAAATCCCTCGAGGTCATGTACTGGGGCCTGAGCCACGGCTATGCGCTGGACCGCGCCGCCGGCAAGGTCTGGCTCGGCTCGCCCGGCCCGTCGGGCTGGCAATGGGAGGCGCAGGCCGCGACCGCCGGGCAGGTGGCCCGCCTGCTGGCCATCGCCGCCGACCGGGCCGATCCCGAGTTCATCGTCACCCCGGCCAAGCTCGGCCATCCCAACCGCTGAGCCGCCATGAAGACCCTTTCCCTCCTTCTTCTGGCCGGCCTTCTCGCCGCGCCCGTCCTGGCCCAGGAAAACATCGACAAGGCGATGGACAAGGCGGTGCTCGACTATACCGAGCGGCTCCGCGCCGCCTCCGCCGAACTCACCGCCACCCGCGAGCGCATCGCCCGCGAAAAGGCTCCGTTGCTCAAGGCCCAGCGCGTGGCGGAGGACCGCCTGCTCGCCGCCGAATCCGAGATCACCCGGCTCGAGACCGCCGTCGAGCAGTGGGCGAACAACCATCGGAAGTCCATCAAGGAGGCCGAGTCCCTGCACAAGAACGGCAGCTACCTGAACACGCTTGCGCAGGACAGCCTCAAGGCCGCCAGCGACAGCCTGGCCCCGGGCGAGGACCAGTTGCAGGCCGCGAAATTCCGCGAGCTGGAGACGGCGTTTGGCGACCAGGCCAAGGCCTCCGGTGGTCGCGCCGCGGTGGACGTGGCGGAGTTCCTCCTCGGGCGGGTGAAGCAGTCGCTGGGCGGTTACGCCGCGGCGGGCAGTTCACTGATCGGCGACGGCAACGAGGTGCGGACCGGCACCTTCGCGTTCGTCGGGCCGCAGACCTTTTTCCGCTCGGCGCAGGGTGAGGCCGGGGTCGTCGTGCGCCTGCGTGAGGGTTCGACATATCCGGTCACCTATGTGGTCAAGGACTGGCCGGCCGCCGGCGCGGAGGCCTATTTCCAGGGTGGGGCGGGCAGCATCCCCGCGGATGCGACCGGGGGCAAGGCGCTGCGGCTCAAGCTGACCACCGGCACCGCCTGGCAGCACGTGCAGAAGGGCGGCTACGTGGCCTATGCGATCCTGGGCATCGGGCTGCTCTCCCTGCTGCTGACCCTGCAGAAGCTGTTCGACCTTTTCCGCCTGCGGGTGGACAGCCAGCCGGCGGCCCACGCCTTTCTCGCCCAGGTGGCGCAGGGCGGGCGGGCGGCGGCGACGCCCGCGCTGGCCTCGCTCCGGGCGTCCACGCGCGAGCTGTTCGGCGTCGGCTTGGAGCACCTCGACAAACCCAAGATCGTGCTGGAGGAACACCTGCAGGCCCTGCTGTTGAAGCAGCGGCTGCACTTCGAGCGCTGGCTGCCGCTGCTGGCGGTGATCGCCACCGCCGCCCCGCTGATGGGCCTGCTCGGCACCGTCGTCGGCATGGTGAAGACCTTCGCCCTCATCACGGTGTTCGGCACCGGCAACGCCGCCAAGCTCGCGAGCGGCATCTCGGAGGTGCTGGTGGCCACCGAGCTGGGCCTGGCGGTCGCGATCCCGACCCTGGTGGTGCATGGCTTCCTTTCGCAGCGCATCCACAAGAATCTCGCGACGCTCGAGCGCTACGCGCTGGAGTTTGTCACGGCCGCCAAGTCCGGCGAAGAGGAGAAACTGTCCGCATGAACGCGCTGCAGGCCCTGATCGAGCGCGGGGGACCCGCCGTGGCCGCCATCATGGCGCTGTCGGTGGTGCTGTACGCCCAGTGCTTTCACGTCCTGCTCGGCCTGCGCCGCGCGCGTTACCGGGTGGCGGCGATGCCGGCACCGGCGCATCTCGCCTGGCTGCAGCGGAAGCAGGCGGAATTGCGCGATGATTTTCGCCAGCACCGGGTGACGCTCGGGGCGATGATCGCCTCCGCCCCGCTGCTCGGCCTGCTGGGCACGGTCAGCGGCATGGTGAAGACCTTCGAGAGCCTGTCGTCCCGCACCGGGCAGAAATCCATGGAAGGCCTGGCGGGGGGCATCTCCGAGGTCTTGGTGGCGACCGAGTCGGGCCTGGCGGTGGCCATTCCCGCGATGCTGCTCGTCTACTTCGCCCACCGTCAGATGACCAAGCGCCTGCACGAGCTGAACCAGCAGGAGGAGATGCTCCGGGGAGGAACCACCGCATGATTGGCAAACACCGCAGTCACGGGCATTTCGAGGCCACCCATATCGACATGGTGCCGATGGTGGATTGCATCATGGTGCTGCTGATCTTCCTCATGATCAGCAGTGCGTTTGTGAACGATCCCGGCATCGAGGTCCAGAAGCCCGATGTCAGTGGCGTCCAGGCGGGCGACCAGAACGCGCTGCTGATCGCGATCTCGGCGGACAACCGGATTTATTTCGACGGTCAGGAGGTGCAGTCCGACCAGGTGGCCGCCCTGGTCAAACAGGCGGCGATCGGGCGTTCCCCGGCGCTGATCATCCGCGCCGACCGGGCGGCCAACCACGGCGTTTTTGCGGCGGTCTACACGGAAGCCAAGCGGGCGGGCATCCAGCACGTCCAGTTCGCCACCGCGCGCGCGGATTAAAACCCGGTTCACCCATGGCCTTGGCAACCTCAATGGCACCCCTCGCCACCCCGGCCTCCAGTCGGGGCAGCGGCGTCATCCAGGGCGTGCTCAGCCTGCTGCTGGGGGCGGGTTTCACGCTGGGCCTTTTCCTCGGCATCGCCCGGTTTGACCGGGCCGCGCTGAGCGAGGCGCCGTCCGAGATCATGGATGCCCGCGCGGTCTTCGTCGCGGAACCCCCGCCGCCCCCACGCGAGGTGCCCCAGGACCAGGCACCGATCGACACCCCCCTGGCCGGCTTTGATGCCGCCCCGGCTGAAAGCCCGGTGCAGATTGCGGTGACGCCGCCGGACCTGCGCGACCTGATGCCGCCGATGGTGGCGCCACCGGCGGTGATCCAGGTCGGCCAGCTGTACACCAACCTGAAGCCCAAGATCGATATCAACACCACGTCCGATCGCATCTACCAGATGATGGAAGTGGACCAGCTGCCCCACGTGTTGCACCGGGTGACCCCGCTGATCCCGCCGACCGTGCGCCAGAATGCGCAGATGCTGCGGACCAGCCTGCTCTTTGTCGTGGATGCCGACGGACAGATCAAAAACGTGCGGGTGGCCAGCACCTCGGGCAACCCGGATTTCGACGCCATCATCCTGCGCACCATTCACGAATGGTCCTTTTCGCCCGCCGTGCGCAAGGGCGTGAAGGTCCGCTGCCTGCTGCAGCAGGCGGTCATCATCAAGTGGTCCGGCGGATCGGTCTTTGAACTTTAATCCATGAAGCATCCCGCCTGTTTCCTTTTCCTCCTGCTGGCCGCCCCCCTCGCCGGCCTCGCCCAGGACACCCAGCTCGACGAGCAGATGCGCCGGCAGGAGCTGGAGGACCAGAAGGAGTGGCGCGATACCAAGGGCAAGGGCACCCCGCAGCTCGATCCCAAGCGGATCATCAACGAGTCCTCCAGCTTCCTCAAGGAACGCGAGCCCGAGATGACCGCCGAGGAATACGCCATCTATGAGCGCGTGCTCACCATGCTCGCCACCCGGCCCGAGTTTGCCCTCAGACTGCTCGAGGCGATGATGAACGAGAAGGAGCCGCCCAGCCCGGCCTTCGAGTTCATCCTCGGCAATGCCTACTATGCAACGGGTGACAACGCGAAGGCGGAGGTCAGCTACACCCATGCGGTGACCCGCTATCCCAGCTTCCTGCGCGCCTGGAGCAACCTCGGGGTCCTGTATTACTCGACCCAGCGCTATGCCGACGCCATCCGGTGCTTCACCAAGTGCGTGGCCCTCGGCGAGCGCGACCCCATGACTTTCGGCCTGCTGGCCTACAGCCTCGAGCAGGAAAAACGCGTCGTGCAGGCAGAGATGGCCTACATGCAGGCGCTCGCCGGCGACCCCGCCAACTCCGACTGGCTGGAGGGCCTGCTCCGGATCTACGTCGACGGCAAACAGTATGGGCGCGCCGAGTGGCTCATCAAGGACCTGGTCAAGCAGAAGCCCGGCGAGGCGCGGTTCTGGTTTGCCTACGCCAACATCCTCCTCGCGCAAAACCGCAAGCTCGAGGCCCTCGCGCTGCTCGAGGTGCCGGCGGGCCTGGGGGTGGCCGGCCCCGCCGAGACCTTGCTGCTGGCCGATCTCTACGCCGACCAGAAGCTGGTGCCCGAGGCCATCGCCGCCTACCAGCGCGTCCTGGCGGTGAACGCCGACCTCGGCGAACGGAAGCTCCTGACCCTCGCCCGCCTCATGATCTACAGCGGCAACCTCCCGCAGGCCCGCAAGGTGCTCGACAGCCTCGCCCCCAAGATCACGCCCGCCGGCCGGAGCGGCTTCATGCTCGCGCGGGCGGACCTGCTCGTCGCGGAGAACAAGTGGCCCGAGGCCCGGGCCGCACTGGAGGAATTGCTCAAGGTGGAGCCGCTCAACGGCAAGGCGCTGCTCAGCCTGGGCCGGGTTTACGTGGCCGAGGACAACCTGCCCCGGGCGCAGTTCGCGTTCGAAGCCGCCTACCAGGTGCCCGACAGCCTCTACCGCGCGTGCCTCGAACTCGCCACCCTCGAGCTGAAGAACCGGCGTTACGCCAAGACGGTTGAATACCTGGAAAAGGCGCTCACCCTCGAGAAAACCACCTCCGTCGAGGACTTCCTCGCCCGCGTGCGGCCGCTGGTTGAAAAATCCGGTTAGCCGGATTAGCTCACCCCATGCGCCTCACCCCACGCAGCCTATCCCGGCTTCCGCTCGCTGACTGACACTGCTTGCCTCAACCTGCCCATTTCCCTCTCAGGCCAAGTTACACTACAATGAGAATGCACCTGACCCTGTCACGATTCGCCCGGTTTGCCGCACTGGTTTTGCTCACGGGCGGGGGACTGTCCGCCCTCGCGGCCGACGAGGCCGCGACCGCGGCTTCGTCGAAACCCTTCATGCTCTACATGGGCGCGGACGTGGACCTGCAGAAGGACGCCCAGTTTTATCGCGTGCGCGACGTGGTCGAGCGCGCCTTCGTGATCACGCCCAAGGACCAGCGGGTCGTCGTACCCATCACCGGGCGCGACTCAGTCAACTTCAAGATCGCGAAGAACCTGAAGGTGAGCGACAAGGTGATTCAGGTCTCCGACCTGACGGCTGACCGGTCTTACACCACGGGCGCCGACCCCTTCCGGAAGTTTGCCAACATGGCGGGTAATGCGGCGGCGGCTGAGAATGAGCAGAACGCCGCGTCGGTGCGGCAGGCCGAGGCCCAGAGGTCGTTGAGCCAGGCGCAAGGTAATGCGGCGGCCAACCCGGGCATACCCAACTACAACGTGGCCAATGCCACGGCTGCGGTGGATCAATATTCAAACCAGATGCAGGCCACCGGTGCGATGATGGCCTCCGAGTTCAACAACAGCGGGGCGCAGGCCGACCGGCTGGGGGCTGACAAGGACGCGGCAGCCTACGATGCCGTGCAGGTGAGCATGAAGGTGTCATCGGAGAAGCCATTGTCCCACCCCTACCTGATCGTGTATGCGCAGTATCGCGAGCCGGGCGACAAGCCCGGCTTGGTGAGTAATTGGGTCTATGCGACCGAGCTTGATGCGATCAACGAGGTGCCGCGCAGGATTTATTTCAAGCAGGGCGGCTTTCCCCCCGGCTTCGAGTTGGTCAAGTACGAGGTGCATTTCTACAACCACGGCCAGGAAGTGGCCAACACCCTGGCCGAGAAATGCGTGGCGCTCACGCGCGACGAGGCGCACGAGTACATTGTGGTCGACTACCTCACAACCCGCAAGGGCGCCACCCTGGCCCCAACGCTCGCCCTGGGCGCGAAATCGGCTGACTTCCGGGCGCGTTACAACGGCGAGCAGCTGCAAAAGACCATCTACGTGAAGGTGACCAAGGACGGCCTCCCGCAGGGCGTTTTTCGCAACCCGGCCTGCACGGACAAGGTGGACGATCCCTTTATGGAATCGGTCGTGAGCTACGCGCGCTTCAAGCCGGCGCTCGACCAGGGCAAGGCCGTTGAGGGGATCGCGGGCATCAGGCTCGGCGACCTCGCGCTTTAGTTGGGTGGCGTCGCTTCGCCCAGCGCCCGAAGCAGGTCGTAGGGATAGAGCCCGGTGCGGTGGCCGTCGCTGAACTCGAAGCGGATGGCGTAGTTGCCGATGCGCTCCCAGCCCGTAACCTCCACGCCGCGGTAGTCGCGCGGCGCCTCGCCGCCGTAGACCGTGCCGAAGATGTCACGCTCCCCCTTGACCTCGGCGCTCGGCGAAGCCGCGCGCAACGTGGCGAACGTGATGAAGCTTTCGCGGCCGTCATCCCAGCGGATGGCGGCCTCGGAGCCGATGAGCTGGATGTCGACGGGGGAGGGCATGGCAGGAGCTATTAGCAAGGGTGCGACGAAGTGAAGCCCCGAAACTAACCGGGAAGGCTTATTTACTCGCCACCGCGGATGACTAGGATGGTGGGCATGAAAACAGCCGGACGGCATTTGCCGCACGTGGTGGTCCTGGGCGCCGGTTTCGGCGGGCTCACCTTTGCGAAGGCCTTCCCGTCCCACATGGCGCGCGTCACGGTGGTGGACCGGCAGAACCACCATGTCTTCCAGCCCCTGCTGTACCAGGTGGCGACCGCGGGCCTGTCGGCCCCCGACATCGCCCAGCCCATCCGCAGCATCCTGCGCGACAAGCCCAACCTGACCGTGCTCATGGCGGGCGTGCAGGGCATCGACCTCGCGGCGCGCCGCGTGACGCTCGACCACGGCGAGATCGACTTCGACTACCTGGTGATCGCGCTTGGCGGCCAGACGAGTTACTTCGGCCACGACGACTGGGAGCAGTTTGCCCCGGGTCTCAAGACTCTCGACGACGCCGTCCGCCTGCGGCGCAACATGCTGCTGGCCTACGAGCAGGCCGAGGTGGAGGCCGATCCACGCAAGCGCGAGGAGCTGATGACCACCGTCGTGGTGGGTGGCGGCCCGACGGGCGTGGAGCTCGCGGGCACCTTTGCCGAGCTCGCGCGCACTGTCCTGTACCGGGACTTCGACCACATCGATCCGCGCCAGGCCCGCATCCTTCTCGTGGAGGGCAGCCCGAACATCCTGTCCAGTTTTCCTGCCGATTTGTCGGCCAGTGCCTTGCGGCAGCTCACCAAGCTCGGTGTCGAGGTGCGCCTCAACACCCGGGTGACGGCGATCCGCGCCGGCGAGGTGGAGCTCGGTGGCGTGCCGCTGCGCGCCGGCAACATCGTGTGGGCCGCCGGGGTCGGCGCGAGCCCGGTCACGCGCTCACTCGGCGTGGAGACCGATCGCGCGGGCCGCATCAAGGTCTTGCCCGACCTCAGCCTGCCGGGGCATCCCCGCGTTTTCGCCATCGGTGATCTGGCGGCGTTGACCGATGCGAAGGGTGTCGTTGTGCCGGGTGTGGCGCAGGGCGCCATGCAAGGTGGGGCGCATGTGGCGCAGCTCCTGGCCTACGATATCGCCGTGGGCGACCGCCCGCCCGCCCGGCGCGCGGCCTTCGCCTACTGGGACAAGGGCAACATGGCGACCATCGGCCGTTCCAAGGCCATCGTCCAGCTGGGCCGCATCCACCTGAGCGGGTTTCCCGCCTGGATGATGTGGCTCGTCATCCACTTGGTGTTCCTCGTCGGACTCCGCAACCAGATCTCGGTCTTTCTCCAGTGGACCTACGCCTATTTCACCTACCGGCGCGGCGCCCGCATCATCATGGGCGAGGAAATCACCAGGCCTCCGGCTCCGGCGAAGGTGGTTTCTTCTTCTTGAGCCGGCCTTCGAAGCTGCGGTCGATTTCCTCGATCTCCGGCTCCGGGATGCGGGTGAACGCGATGCGCATGGGCGCGTCCGCGGTGGCGCCGTGCGCGCTACCGAGGTAGACGGTATTCTTGCCGAGGACTTTGTTGAGGTGGTCGACGGCCTGGAACAGCTTGCCACGCGCCTGCTCGATCGGTTCCTCGAACAGGTCGGGCGTGTGCAGCTTGAGGTCGATCAGGCCGGTCAGGTGGACGCCGATGCGCAACGGCGTGCGGCGGGAGAATTTCGCCGGCCGCCGGCCCCAGAGTTCGTTGAGGGCGTGCGTGAGCCGCAGGGAGTCCTGCGTTTCCGTCAGCCGGATTTCCTCCGACCAGGACGTGTCGTCGGTATAGTCCACCGACACGCTCAGAGCCGAGGCGTAGAGCTGCGAATGGCGCAGCCGCATCGCGGCCTTCTGCAGCAGCCGGTGCAGCACGGCGAGCGCGTCCGGGTGGTTGCGCTTCGCCGGCGGCAGCACGTGGCCGTGGCCGATGCTCTGCCCGGTCTTCTGCTCGAAGTAGGGGAGGTCCTCGCCGTGCAACAGGCGCCAGATCTGCTCGCCACGCACCCCGCCCCAGAGGCCGCGGAATTCCGCCATCGTGGCGGCGAAGAGCTGGGCCATCGTAACAATGCCGTGCGCCTCAAGGCGGCGCTGGATGTTGGGGCCGATGCCGGCGATGTCGCCGGGTTTGAGGTACAGGAGTTTGGCGGGAATGTCCGTCTCCTCGAGGATCACGAGGCCGTCGGGTTTCTGCATGTCCGAGGCGACCTTCGCGAGCAGCCACGTCGGCGCGACGCCGATGGAACTGCGCAGGAGCGGGCCGACGTCGCGGGTGATCTTCGCCTTGATCTGCTTTGCCAGTTTCTCCGCCGCGCGGCGATCCAGCAGGGCGTGCAGCTTGCAGGTCACCTCGTCAATGGACTGCACCTCCGTTTCCGGCACGAGCGCGGCAATCGCCTCCTTCAGCCGCCGATGGTAGATGATATAGGTTTCCGGCCGGGCCTCGACGATGATGATGCCCGGGCAGAGGCGTCGCGCGTCGGACACGCGGGCATTGCGGGTCAGGCCCATGGCCTTGGCCTCGAGGCTGACGGCGATGCAGCCGGTGGTTTCGGCCATCACGGGCACGATGCCCACCGGCTTGCCGCGCAATTCCGGCCGCTCCTGCTGCTCCACCGAGGCGAAGAAGGAGTTGAAGTCGATCGTCAGGTAACGCAGCGGCACGCGTTCAGGATTGCCCTGAACGCGCCGGTGTCAAAGCGGGCCTGACCGGGAGGCTCAGTCGGCGCGGGCCTTTGCGTAGGAGGCCTGCAGGCGGTCCCAGGCGGCGGCGACGTCGTCGCGCGCGGCCGTCCAGGTGTCGGCCGTGGCGTTGCCCACGGCGGCGAGCTTTTCCTTATAATTGGCTTCGGCATCCTTGAGCTCGTTCATGGCGGCCTTGCGGCTCGCGCTGGCGGTGGCCTCGGAGTAATCCGCCCGCAACTGGCTCACGCCGGCCTCGAAGTCGGCCTGCTGGGCCTTGAGCTGGCGGGAGAAATCGGAGCGTTTCTCGAAGGTGTAGGACTTGAGGTCGCCCCAGCCCTCGGCGACGGCGGCCTTGGTGTCGTGGTAAACCTCCTTGGTTTTGTCGGCGATTTCCTCGCGCTTCTCCCGGGAACAGGCGGCGAGGACCAGGGTGGCGAGCGTTGTGGCGAGGAGGGTGGTGGAGCGGATCAGCTTGTTTTTCATGATGTGGTGTGGATGAGGATTGATGAACGGGCGGGGATCGCCGGACTCAGACAGCTGGTGGCGGCCGGCCCCCGAGGGCGAGGACCAGCAGGGAGATGAGCAGCAGGACCACGAAGATCGTGAAGATGATCTTGGCGATGCTGGCGGCGGCCCCGGCGATGCCAGTGAAGCCGAGCAAGGCGGCGATGATGGCCACGATGAAGAATATGAGGGCCCAGCGAAGCATGACGTTCTCCTTTGGTTGAAGGTTGGGCGCAGCCGGCGCAGACAGCGTCGGCTGGCACGAGGGATGGGCTTGCCCCAGATAGGACTGGGTCGCGCAGCCGGGGTTGCGTCCGGCGGGGAAAAATACCCGAGAAAAGACCGGAACCAAAACCGTGGAGGATGACCGCCGGGGAAGCCTGCGCAGGGTGCCCTCCGTGGCGGAATGCGCGGGAAGGAGGTCGGGCTTGCTAAAGAAATTTGAAAAACAGGCCGCTGGCCTGAAACACCGCTGAATTTGTTGGGCGGGAAGGAACTTAGCCGAAATAGTATCTGGCGATGAGTCACCCGATGCCCATTCCACCCGAGGCCGACACGGCCGAAGACGTCTCCGTGCGCAGCCTTTGGCAGGAGGCACTTGGGAAGGTCTTCAAGCTCGCCAGCAAGCCCTACGGGGTGCGCAACGTGACTTACACGCAGGTCAAGGCCGTCAAAGATACCGACACCGCTGGAAATTTTGAAATCGAGGTGCTTTGCGTCGAAATCATCGCCCGGGTGCTCGACGGGAAGCGCACGCACAGCAACATTTGCAAGGAAGGCGTCCTGCGCCAGGCCGCGGACAGCGAGCTGTTGCCGGATAGTTTCGGCGAAGAGTGCCCGCTGCCTGAATTCGAGAAGGTGACCGGGGCGATCCTGGCCTACACCAACACCTATCTGGAGTGGGTGATGCAGGACGCGCCCGAGGAGAAGACCGACATCGGTATCCCGATCGACATGCCGCACCTCCGGCTGACGAACATGGAGGCAAGCCTCGTCCGGAACTCCCCGTTTCTCCACCGGGACCTCTATCTACTCACACCCAATTCCGTCCAGGCCGCCCGGGCATCGATCCAGCAGGAAATGGGGCGGGCCTCGCGCAGCATCCTGTTGGTGGATGCGGTGGACCCGATCTATGTCGCGCAGAAAAACGAGGCTGCGGCATCTTTGCGCGCGAAACTGGACGAGGCACAGCGCGAGGCGGTGGTCGCCCGCAAGGTGACCGCCTGGTCCGCCCTGCAGCTCGACAGCCTCAATCTCGCCTTGCTGGCCAAGCCGTCCGCCACGGCCATCAGCTGGGTGACGGCGAATCCCTACGAGGAGGGCGCGGTCTTCCACCTCGGGCTGGCCTGCGCCCCGCTGGACTTCGTGCGGTGGGCCCACGTGTCCGGCCGCATGGTCCCCGCCGAGGCGAGCGCCGGCCGGTACCTCAAGGATTACTTCAAGGGCTGGAACAATGCCTATACCGGCCCGGACCAGGACGGCATTTACCCGCTGTTGCGGCCGGCGGCGGACTAAGCGGGGCGCGCGGCCTCAGTGCGGGTGCTGCTCGTAGTGCTGCCGGAGCAGGTCCTTGCCGTAGTCGTTGCCGTTGGGCGTGCGCACCACGACGTGGATGTGCTCCCGGGTCGGCGCGTTGGGATCCTTGGCCAGGTGCCGCAGGTTGACTGGTCGCTGGTGGTCGAATTCGATCAGGATGACCGGGCTGTGGATCCGGTAGTAGAAGACCGAATTTTCCTCGGTGTCGCCGATCCAGGCGAAACAGGTCCCGGCCAAATGGGCCCGTACCTCCTCCATCTTCACGCGGGCATGCCCGTCGTCCATGTTGGCCACGAAGAGGCCGATCAGGCCCGCCAGCTGCTCCTGCTGCGCCGGGGTGAGGTCGGCCCCGCGCACGCCGGCGTAGTCGAGCACGACGTTGTCCTTGAAGGCCTCGGTGAGGTTGTTGTTGGCCGTCTTCGTCGAGGACAGCACCGCCTTGGCGCGCTGCGGGGCGTCGAGGGTGCGGATCAGGGCGAGCCCGGCGTTCTGCTCCTCCTGCAGGATGGTCGTGCCCTGGTATTTTCCGGTCGGCGCGGTGATGGGCTCGGAACCGAGGAATACCGGTGACATCACGACCTGGTCGCCGAGCACAAAGTAGTTGATGACGAGATGGTGGCCGTCGAGCTGCCAGCCCCACGGTTCGGTCGCGGAGGGTTCGCCCAGCACCGTGATCCAGTAGAGTGACTCGCTGTAGCGGGCGAAATCCTCGTGGTTCATCTCCCCGAGCGTGTGGTTCAGATGCATGATGTCCTGCGAGAGCTTGAGGCCCTTGGCGCTGAGCGCGGCGCGGAGCAGGCCGAGCGCGGCGGCGCGCTGGGTGGTGCTCATGTCGCGGAAGGCCGTGCCCTGCCGCACGTAGAAATCCTGGTTCATCCACTTGCGCCATTCGGGGTCGCTCACCGGGAAGACCGTGTCCTTGCGGGCGTCCGGGTTCAGTGTGGCGAGAAAGGCCAGCGCCGTCGTGCGCACGGGTTCGGTTGAGACACCCGTTGAGTGGATCTTGAACAGGCCCGGCTGTACCGTTCCGTTCGACGTGATGCCTTTGAAGGGCTCGGCCAGGCCCTTCTTCTCAGCTTCCTGCGACATGCGCTGGAAACGTTGCGGCCGGGTCTCGGCCGGGGGTGGCTGTTGGGCGGAGGCTCCGGTGGCGAGGGCGAGCAAAAGGCCGAGGGTGGGGGCGGTTTTCATGGGGTAAGGCCACGCTGGTCGATCCCCCGGCTTCGTCCAAGGCAAATGCCGCGGTTACCCACCGCAAAATTCCCCGCCAGCTTCCTTTGACGGCACAAAGTTTCTAGAGTAATGTCTGCGCATAACCGACCCAATCCCGCCCATGAAAATTCTCTCCGGTTTCGCCTGCTTGGCCCTCGCCGCTTCATCCGCCTTCGCCGCCGCGCCCGCCCAGTTGCCAGTCGCCGACCACCTGGTCTTTCTCAATGAGCTGCCGGAGTCGGCCGGGCTCATGAGGAACGCGGCCGCCAACGGCCTGACCATCACGCGCCTGGATCGCACCAGCGACCGCGTCGTGGTGACTTACAGCTATCCCAACGGACAGATCGCCACCATGGGCTACGCCCTGTTGTCCGCCGTCGGCAACGGTGACTGGATCGCCCCGAAGCCGGCGGTCGTGGAAAAACGCAACGTCACGGTGGTTTCAAGTGAACCCGAGATCATTTACTACGAGCCCCGCTATCGCCCCCGCTATTACTACAGCGACCCCGTCGACAACTTCTGGCTGCCGCTGACGGTGGGCGTCGGTCTCGGCTGGGCCACCAGCTACTACGGCGGGTACTACGGTGGTTATCACTATCACGGTGGCGGCCACCATGGCGGGCGCCACGGTGGTGGTTCCCACGGTGGCGGCGGTCACGGCGGTGGCCGCGGGCGCCGCTGAGCCGGGCAGTCGGGCGGCACGGTCAGGAGTCAAGGCTGCTTGGTGCGAGCGAGCTGGCGGTTGACCAAGTCCAGCTCGTCATACCATTTCTGCCGGCGGTAGAATTTGGCGAGCGCCTCGTAGCGCCTGGCGGCATCAAAGCCCACGGCGTAGTGCAGTTTGTGCAGGCAGACCGGACAGAGGTGCTGCGGCTGGGCGTCGGTCTCGACCATGTGGTTGGAGCCGTTGACCACGCATTCGAAATAGATGCAGTGTTGCAGGCCGAACATATGGGCCGTCTCGTGGGCCAGCACCTTGCAGCTGCGCTGGAGGATGACGGCGTGGTAGTCCTTGCCCCGTTCGTCATTCCAGAAAGCCGGGTCGTAGCGGGCGAGGCTGTAGATGCCGACGCGCTCCTCCAGCGAGGCCTGGCCGAAAACGTAGTTCCAGGATGGCTTGGGATAGAGGTCGGTCATGGTGATGCCCAGCAGGCAGTACGCATCAGGCGGCAACCTGGTCTGGAGGAACTCCATGACGTCCGTGGTCAGGACCTGCCGCTGGCCGCTGCGGGGATTCTTGCGCGGGGAGAATTCCAGGTCGTCGGGCTGGTAGGCGGGCAGCAGTTTCACCGTCATCTGGAAAAAAGTGGCGGCGTAGGCACGGATCTCCTCGAGCGGTGGGCTGGTCTCCTCGGGAAAGTCACCGATGGGCAGCAGGTAAATGGTGCGACGCGTCGCATCGGGCCGGTTGGCGCCTGACTCCCGATACTCCCCAAAAGTCTGTCCATCCTCGTTGTGCAGGCCGAGCCAGTCATTGGGGCCGGGCAGGCGCACGGGAGCGAAGTCGGCGTCGGGTACCAGCAGCCGGCGTAACCCATCCGGTTCCTCGAATAAATTGCCCAGTGCCCGCAGGCGTTCGTTTTCCGATGGTCGGTCGAAGACGGCCCATGCGCCGGTGGTGGCGAACAGGGCAAGGGCCAGGAAAACCCATCGGCGCATACCCCAAGGTCGCCCGAACCGCCGGATTTTGTCGAGGCGATTGAAACTTTTGTCCTGTTCAGCTGTAAGGTAGGTTCAAGTCCACCCCGCCCCAAATCCGACATGCTTTCCTTTGCCGTTTGGCCCTGCGTTTCCTCGTTCTCGTCGCGTCGCGGGGCTTTCGCCAAGGGGTGGCTCGGTGCCGGAGTGGCTGCCTTGGTCCTGACCGGCACGCTGGTTGCGGAGGGGCCGGCGGAACCGCCGAAGGGTGAATTCGGGAAAGACATCCAGCTGGCGCCCTTCGTGGTGAACGGTTCGAAGCTCACGGTCTCCATCCATGCGCGGACGAAATCCGACCGGCGCTATGCCGAGAAATTTGCCGATGAGGTGATCGAGATTGCGTATGAGACGTTGCATGACTCCACGGGCAAGGGCCTTGTCATCGTGGGTGCGGAAGGGGAGCCGCATCCCGTCGTCGTGATCCGGCAATTCCTCGCGCTGGCCGACTCCGGCACGCTCGATCCCGCGGTCGCGGCCAGGGCCGGCGAGCTGACCGCCATGCTGGCGGGTTGGAAGAAGATGCTCAACCTGGACGAGGACCCGAAGGAGAAGGGTTTCAAGGTAACCTTCGACATGATCATGCCGGCGCTGCCGCTGCCGTTGGATGGGTTGGCCTCCAAGCTCTACCAACTGTCCTGGGCGGAAGATTTCGATGATGCGCGGATTGCGCGGAAGCTGCAGGCGCTTACCGTGGCCGGCCTGGAGAGCGACGTGTTGGCCAAATACGACTGGGTCTTCTATCTGCCGCCGCGCAACGTCTACAAGGGCGTGCAGGACGATGTGATCAAACGGGCCGTGGCGCACGAGAAGATCGGGTTGTTCAAGCGCACGGCGCTGAAGAGCGCGTTGTTCGTCGCCAGCCCCGCGATCAAGACGGCGGTCGAAGGTATGCGGAAGGGCATGCTCTTCATGACCGTGCTGCAGGCGGAAAGCGGCTACAGCCCGGACGACATCAAGCACCTGACCATGGCCTACACCAATGTGCTGATGCCGGACCTCAAGTTCAACGGCGGCAGCGAGCACCGGCGCGCGCTGGAGGCGATCGAGAAACAGAAGATCGCCAATGCCGAGTACGCGAAGGATCCCTTTGTGAAGCCTGAGCGTCTCGCCACCTTCGATCCGACCGCCTATGCACCCTTCGAGGGGGAATACCTCGTGAAGCTGCCCGACGACATCGTCCGGTTCGTGCGTGAGGGCGATTCCTTCCAGTGGAACTGGAAGAGCGACAAGCCACGCCCTTTTTATCCCGCCGGCGACCGCCTCCTTGTCAATGAGGACGGCTCTATGACAATTCAGTTCCTGGTCGACGAAACCGGGACCGTCACCGGGGTCGAGGAGCGCTGGGTCCGCCGCCGCAAGACGATCCCGCGCAAGTTTGAGGTCCAGGTGTCCGCTGTGGCTTCAGCGAAATAGGGGCGGGCTGCCCCTCAGAGGATGCTCCGCAGGCCAGGGAGGCGGCGGGCAAGGTCGGCAATGGCGTAGGTTGCGACGAGCGTCGTGACGGTCAGCACGGCAGCCAGCGCGAACGGGTTCAGTCCCGCAGAGCGGATCGCGATCGTCAGGGCGATCAGCACCGGAGCGTGGAAGACGTAGACGCCAAAGGCCCGGTCGCCCAGCCAGGTGAGCAGGGGAGTCGTTCGGTCGAGCCGCCGCGAAAACCAGCTGAGCACGCCGAGGGCCAGCCCGAGGCCGGCGAGCTGCTCCCAGGCTGCGAGGCCCAGCGACTGCGGCGTCAGGCCGCCGAAGTAGGGATTATGTTCGTCCGAGATCGGGCCGCCCGTGGTCAGGACGGCCACGAGTGCCAGCGGGCCGCCCACCAGCGCGAGCCAGCCGGCCCGGCGGGCGATCGGGGAAGCGGCGAGGGCCGCCAGCCAGCCGTGGCGTGCGGCGGCCAGTCCCACGGCGAAGGCCGCGATGTATTGCGGGAAGTAGCAGAGTTGGAAATTGGACACGTCCGTGCCGATGGGCTGCACGATCCGGATGGCGAAGGTGGCGACCGCCAGCCCGAAGCCGAAGAGCCAGAGCTGCCACGCCGTCGGGGCCGGGGCGGGGAGGTCCGGAGGCGGGGGGCGCAGGCGCCGCCATGCGGCGAGCACGAGGCAGAAGACCAGCAGCGCCACGGCAAACCAGAGGGGACCGCTCTCGCCGAGGAACCGGCCCGACACCAAGAAGTCCCGGTAGAATTGGGTGAACGGCGGAAACTTGGCATTCCACGGATTGAGTCCGAGCACGATGAAGGGGTGGAGCACCAGAATGTAGAGCAGCGCCGGCAGGCCGAGCCGGCGGCCGCGCTCAAGCAGGAAGGCCCGCGCGCCGCGCCGGGCGAGCGATCCGTGGGTGAAGCAGCCGGCGAGGAAGAACAACAGGCCCATGAAGAACGCCTGGAGGTGGCCCTGCCAGAGGATGAACCACACCTTCACCCCCATGGGTGGCTCAGGCTCGACCAGCGTATACCAGTCACCCACATGGCTGGCCGTCACGCACGCGTGCATGTTAACCACCAGTACGATCATGAACGTGCGCACATGGTCGACCCAAGGAAGCCGGGGAGCGGCGGTAGGCATGCGCGGAGGTTGGACTTCCGCCTGACCCGAGGCAAACGATTCTACCAGGCGGCCGGCGCCACCGGTCAAGAGTCAAGACGTGACATCTTCGGCACCGCCTTAAAACCAGACCCTTTCCAGCCCACTTTTAAAGACGAGTGTACGGAATATGCGATACACGAACCTTGATATCGTGGCCGGAATTACGCACCAGCTGATTTGCCGCTCTAAATCGCGCATTAATACGAGGGCCGGGACCAATTAGGATCCACTCTATACAGCTCAGAATATCGCCATTCGGGGCCGTCGTCCTGATGAATGGAACTGGTAAGCCGTTACGGTTGAAAAAAGCCACAGGGAGTGTTGAGGCCGAATGAGCACTAAGCTGAATCAGGCTGAGACGGCATTCACGCTCCTCCGCAAAATGCGCGCTCTTTGTTTGGATCAAATAATCAAGCAGTGCTTCAATTGGACCTTCCAGTAATTCGGGGACGGGGTTCCGAAAGCCCTTTCCGAGTAGGAGATCCAAGCTGGCGAGCATGTCCAGATGTTGGCCAAATGCTCGCAGATACGCCTCTTTGTGAGCCATGACCCCATCTCGTAGAAGATTCTTCGGACCATAGTTGGTATCTTTGAGTTCGTAGGATCTGCCCGCATTTCCCGCCGAGGCTCCAATAGCATCGTTTAGTTTCTTGCGACTAAATTGCAGAGCATACCCACCGTCAGGTCCGTATCCGCGCCACTGACTCAAGAGTCCGTGCTGGAAATCTTCTTCGGATGCTGGTTTGCAGAAGCATGTAAGATATGCGGAGAGCGAAGCCAGTGTGATTCCAATTATGGTTCCCTCAAACTTGTCCGCATACTCCAGCGGGTCGCACCCTCGTTGGTGGAACAACTTGATTCTTGAATCCCCAGCCTTCTCAAGTCGGTAGATCTCCTCTCGGAATATCTCAGTGAGGACGCCCTTGCCTGCCGCAAGCTCCTGCTCGTCGTTCGCGCAAAAATAGGCGGTGCTCCAGATTGCCTTTTCAGAGAATATCCCAATGAGCCCGCTAGCCGTCGTATAGTGAAACAGCGCGTCAGACTGTGCTTCAGAACTGAACTTCGGAAGGGAATGGCTGGGAAAGTCGCTCATGGGAAAGCTCTAGCCGACCTATGGGGTCAGGTCGAGAATTCCGAGGTGACCAACTATGGCTCAATAGTCGAGGTACGGTGCCAGCCACTTCTCGGATTCAGTGACAGGCTGTTGTTTGCGAGTCGAATAGTCCTCGATCTGGTCCTTCGCGAGTTTACCCACGGCGAAGTATTTTGAGTCGGGATGGTTGAAGTAGTGGCCGCTGACGCTGGACGCGGGGAACATGGCGTTGCTTTCCGTGAGCTTGATGCCGATGACGGCCTCGGCGTTGAGGAGATCGAACAGCGGCGGCTTCTCCGTATGATCCGGGCAGGCGGGATAGCCGGGGGCGGGGCGGATGCCACGGTATTTCTCCCGGATGATGTCCTTCATCTCCAGGTTCTCGGTCCGGCCGTAGCCGCTGAACTCGCGGGCCTTCTTGTGCATCAGCTCGGCGAGGGCCTCCGCGAGGCGGTCACCCAGCGCCTGGGCCATGATGGCGTTGAAGTCGTCGGTCTTGGCCCGGAATTCCGCGGCGAATTCCTCCACGCCGTGGCCGGCCGTGACAGCGAAACCACCGAGGTAGTCGATGCGGCCGGAGTCTTTCGGCGCGATAAAGTCGGCGAGGCAGTGGTTGAACTGGTCCGTGGGCTTTTCGAGCTGCTGGCGCAGGAAGTGGAAGGTCTTGATCACCTTCGAACGTGACTCGTCGGCATAGACCTCGACGCTGTCGCCCACGCTGTTGGCCGGCCAGAAGCCGATGACGGCCTTGGCGGTGTAGCGTTTCTCGTCGATGATGCGCTTCAGCATGGCCTGTGCCTCGGCGTAGAGCTTGGTGGCCTCTTCGCCGACGACAGGGTCCTTCAGGATGTCGGGGAAACGGCCATGCAACTCCCACGTCGAAAAGAACGGCGACCAGTCAATGTAACCCGCGATTTCGGCAAGCGACAGGGGCTCGGTCTGTGGAGCGGGGGAGTTGCCAGAGGACGGAGGACGGAAGACGGAGGACAGGGAAGAGGGCTGACTTCTGACCTCTGACCTCTGTCCTCTGGCGCCGGTATCACTTGCAAATACGCGAGTGCCCAAAAACTCGGGACGTGGAATATCGACCTTCGCCCAGTCGTAAACCTGGCGCCGGTTGTGTGCCTCTGCAAGAGGCAGCAACCGTCGCGCACCTTTGCGGTCGGCGAAGTCCACGCGCGACTTTTCCTGCCTGGCGCGGGTATCGGCGACGAAGCCAGCCTTGTTCTCGGGGCTGAGGAGTTGCGACACGACGCCGATGACCCGCGAGGCGTCGAGCACGTGGACGACAGGCTCGTCGTAGTGGGGCGCGATCTTGACGGCGGTGTGCGCGGCGGAGGTGGTCGCGCCGCCGATGAGCAACGGGAGTTTCGACCCGAGGCGCTTCATCTCCTTGGCGTTGTGGACCATCTCGTCGAGCGAGGGCGTGATGAGACCGGACAGGCCGATGATATCGGCGCCCTTCTCCACGGCGGCGGCATTAATCTTCTCAAACGGCACCATGACGCCGAGGTCGAAGACCTCGTAATTGTTGCAGGCGAGGACGACGCCGACGATGTTCTTGCCGATGTCGTGCACGTCGCCCTTGACGGTGGCCATGACGATCTTGCCCTGGGCGCGGGCGGTGCCGCCGGAGGCGACGAGCTGCTTTTTCTCCTCCTCCATGAACGGTTGGAGATAAGCGACGGCCTTCTTCATCACGCGGGCGGACTTCACCACCTGCGGGAGGAACATCTTGCCCGCACCGAAGAGGTCGCCGACGACGCGCATGCCGTCCATGAGGGGGCCTTCGATGATAAGGAGGGGTTTGCCGTATTTCTTGCGAGCCTCCTCGGTGTCGGTGTCGATGAAGGTGTCGATGCCCTTGACGAGCGCGTGGGAGAGGCGCTCTTCGATGGTGCCCTTCCGCCATTCTTGCTCGGTGGTCTGTCCTCGGTCCTCTGTTTTCTGTCCTCCGGCCTTGAGGCTCTCACCGAGAGCCACAAGGCGCTCCGTGGCGTCGGGGCGGCGATTGAGGAGGACGTCCTCGACGTGCTCGAGGAGGACCTTGTCGACCTCCTCGTAGACCTCGAGCATCGACGGGTTGACGATGCCCATGTCCATGCCGGCCTTGATGGCATGGTAGAGGAAGGCCGCGTGCATGGCCTCGCGGACGACGTTGTTGCCGCGGAAGGCGAAGGAGATGTTGGAGACGCCGCCGCTGACCTTGGCGTGGGGGAGGTGGGCCTTGATCCAGCGCGTGGCCTCGATGAAATCGAGGGCGTAGGTGGCGTGCTCCTCGATGCCGGTGCCGACGGTGAGGATGTTGGGATCGAAGATGATGTCCTCGGGTGGGAAGCCGACTGTGTCCACAAGGAGGCGGTAGGCGCGCTCCGCGATGCGGATCTTGTCGGCGAGGGTGGCGGCCTGGCCCTGCTCGTCGAAGGCCATGACGACGACGGCCGCGCCATAGCGGAGGACCGTGCGCGCCTGCTCAAGGAACTTCGCCTCGCCCTCCTTGAGGGAGATGGAGTTGACGATGCCCTTGCCCTGGAGGCATTTCAGGCCGGCCTCGATGACCTCCCACTTGGAGGAGTCGACCATGAAGGGGACCTTGGCGATCTCGGGCTCGGAGCCGATGAGCTGCAGGAAGCGCGTCATGGCCGCGACGCCGTCGATAAGGCCGTCGTCCATGCAGATGTCGATGACGTTGGCGCCGTTGTCCACCTGCTGGCGCGCGACGGCGACGGCCTCCTCGTAGTTGCCGGCCTTGACGAGCTTGGCGAACTTGGGCGAGCCGGCGACGTTGGTGCGCTCGCCGATCATGAGGAAGGTGCCGGGTTGCTGCGTGAAGGGGAGGGAGCCCGAGAGTTGGAGGGGGAGGGGGGGCGGAACGGAAACCTGAGACCTGAAACCGGAAACCTGAGGATCGGAGGCACTTGTCACTTGTGACTTGTTACTTGTCACTTCCGGCGCGCTGGTCGCGAGATCCGGGCGGATAATGGTCAACTTCCGCGCCGGTTTCGGCGCGACGGCCTGGGCGATCGCGGCGATGTGCTCGGGGGTGTTGCCGCAGCAGCCGCCCACGATGTTGGCGAGGCCGCTTTGCGCGAACTCGCCAAGGAAGTTCCCCATGTCGGTCGGGCCGAGGTCGAAGCCCGTCGGCGTGAGCGGATTCGGCAGGCCGGCGTTGGGGTAGCACGAGACGAACGTGTCGGCCTTCGTGCCCAGCTCCTCGAGGAACGGGCGCATGAGGTCGGGGCCGATCGAGCAGTTGAGGCCGACGGAGAACGGCTTGACGTGGCGCACGGCGTTCCAGAACGCGCCGACCGTCTGGGCGGAGATCATCGTCTCACCGCCGCGGCCGACCGCCGCCGAGATCATGATGGGCAGACGGAGTTTGTCCTCGGCAAAGACCTCGCCGAGGGCGACGAGCGCCGCCTTGGCGTTGAGGGAGTCGAAGATTGTCTCGACCAGGAGCAGGTCCACGCCACCGGCGATGAGCGAGCGCACCTGGCGGCGGTAGTCGGCCTTGACCTGGTCGAAGGTGACGACGCGAAAGCCGGCGTCGTCGGCGTCGGGGGAATTGGAGAGGGAGACGGTCAGCGGCCCGATGGCGCCGGCGACGTAGCGGCGGCGGCCAGTGGCGTTGGCGATGCGGTCGGCCCATTCGCGGCACTGGCGGGCGGAGGTGAAGTTGATGTCGTGGGCGAGCTCCTGCAGGAACTTGTTCTCGAGCACCGAGGCGTAGAACGCCGGGTCCTTGCGGCCGCCCTTCTCGCGCGGGTCCTCGACGAAGAACTCGCTCTGGCCGATCGCGGTGGCGGAAAAGGTGTTGGTCTCGATGATGTCCGCACCGGCCTCGAGAAAGCGCCGGTGGATGTCGCTGATCTCGTTCGGGCGGGTGAGGGAGTAAATATCACCGTTGTTCTTGAGGTCCTTGGGCGCGTCCTTGAAGCGATCACCGCGGGCCTGCTCCTCCGTGATGTTGTAGGCGCGGATGGTCGTGCCCATGGCGCCGTCGAGGATGGCGATGCGCTCCCTCAGCGTCTGGCGGAGGGCGGTTTCGGCGGCGGTGTGAAGGATGGGGGAGGAGGATGACACGGAAATCAAAAATCTATATATCGGTATGTAATGATATAACGCAAGTGATTTGTTGGTCAAACGTTTGGCTAGCATGAGCAACCCCATCCGGGGCGCTCCTAGTCAACTGGTGTGCAGGGTTTTGGCTTGCGGGGAGGGGAGACACTGGGGTTCTGTGCGGCGGTCCTGAGGTTCTTTTCAGTCAATTCAGCAGTCACAGGGAAGGCCGTGCAATCCGGCCACAGTAGCGCTGCGGTAACGCATCACAAACCCCCATTCCGCTTCAGGGCGGGAACAAGGCCAATCGGGCAACCGGTGAAGGCGGGGGCGAGGATGCGCGCAAGGCGCGCCAAGTAGGAAGTGACAAGTAACAAGTGCCAAGGGCTGAGCCTCTTGGTCCTTGCTCCTTGAAACTTGATACTTCGCGCGCGGAGCGCGCGTATGTGCGGAGTCCGAACATCTGTCTGCCGAAACTCACCGCGCCGGCGCGTGTGCGCGCACCGGCGACAAACCTTCATCGCACTCAATGAAGCGTGAGAGTAGGAACGTGTCCCGCAGTCGCGGGACGGCGGTCTGCTCTTGCCGTTAGCTCTCGCAGACCATGAACCCATCCCGTTCCGCGCCTCCGTGGCGTCTCGTCCTCATCCTCAGCGCTGCCCTGGCCTCCGGCCGGCTCCAGCCTTCGCCAGGCCTACGGCTGGCGGGGCGCCGCGCATCAACTCGTAACGCAAGCCAGCTTGCCCGTGTACTACTGCTCGGCGCCGGTCTCGGATTCGTCCGGCTCGTAGGGCAGGATGTCCCCACCGTCGTCCTGCCGGACTATGTTCTCACCGCCACGCGCACGCCGGTATCGCTGACCACCACCGGCACCGCCTTGGATTCGCTCAGCGCCGCCGATCTGGCGCGCATGCAGCTCAACAACCTCACTTCTGCGCTTGCCGGCATCCCCGGCGCGCCGTCGTCCGCCTCGGGCGCGTCCGGCGCGGCGACCTCGCTTTTTTTGCGCGGGTCGAATTCCAACCAGACGCTCTTCCTCGTCGACGGCATCCGGGCCAACGACCCGAACACCGATTACCAAGTAACGCTCGGCGGCATCTGCCTCGGGGCCTGCGACAACCTCGAGGTCTCGCACGGCCCGCAGAGCACGCTCTACGGCGGCGAGGCGGTCGGCGGCGTCGTGGCGATCCGCGGCCAGCGCGGCAGCGGCGCCGCGCACGGGGCGCTCTCGGTCGAGGGCGGCTCGTTCGGCACGATCCAGGGCGCGGCCAGCGTGCAGGCGGGTGACGAGCAGGGTGGCTACACCTTCACGATTTCCGGCGGCCATACCGACAACGAGCGCGCGAACAACGAATTCGACAGCACCACCTACGCACTGCGCCTTGACCGGAAGCTTTCCGCCAAGGTCGCGATTGGCGCGACCTGGCGCGGATTTGTCGGGGTTTACGGCTCGCCCGGCGCGGCGGTCGGCTTTGGCGCCAACGATCCCGACAATGAGGAGCGCGAGAGCAACCAGCTCGCGACGGTTTTCGCCGAGTTCACGCCGACCCCGGAGTTCACCCACAAGGCCGTGCTCGGTGGGCAGGACCGCCGCTACGAGTCGTTCAATGGCACTTCCACCACGCTGGTTAAGAACCGGCGCGCGGTGCTCGACTGGCAGGGCACCTATGTGGTCAGCGAGCAGCACCGACTCACCGGTGGCCTCACCGCCGAGGCGAACCACACCCGCAACACGGGCTTCGGCAACATCGACGAACGGCAGCAGCTGCTCGCGCTGTTCATACAGGACGAGTGGACCCCGGTCGAACACGTCTACCTGACGGCCGGCCTGCGCAGCGACGACCACGACACCTATGGCCGGGCCACCACCGGCCGCGCCACCGCGGCGTGGCTGTCGGCGGATTCCCGCTGGAAGCTCCGCGCCAGCTACGGCACGGCGTTCCGCTCACCGAGCTTCCTCGATCTCTACGGCCAGGATCCCTACTACGTCGGCAACCCCAACCTGGAGGCTGAGGAAGCGAAGGGCTGGGACGCGGGCGTGGATTACTTTCTTGCCGACAAGAAGGGTGTGCTCAGCGCGACCTGGTTCGACACGCGCATCAGCAACCTGATCGCCTTCGATTTCGCGGTGTTTCCCGGCACGGTGAAGAATGTGGGCCGGGCCCGGACGCAGGGGCTGGAAGTGTCGGGCAAGTTCTCCCTGCCCGGTGCGGTGGACGTGCGTCTGGCCTACACCTACCTCGAGGCCGACGACCTCACCACGGGCGAGCGCCTGCTGCGCCGCCCGCGCAACAGCGGCTCGCTTGACCTGTGGCATGATTTCGGCGGCGGCTTCAGTGCCGGCACCGGTCTCGTGTTTGTCAGCGACCGCATGGATGTGAACGCCGCGACCTACGCCACCATCCAGGGCGAGGATTACACCGTGGTGCGCCTCTATGGGGCGTGGCAGGCCACGCCGCGCGTGACGATCAAGGCGCGGGTGGAGAACCTCCTTGATGAGCAGTACGAGCAGGTGCACGGCTACCCGATGCTGGGTCTCGGGGCCTTTGCCGGCGTCGAGGTGAAGTTCTGATCCACCCCATCGCTTGACGGTCCTGCGAAGCCGCCAGCCTCCGGGCTTGCGGCTTTTTTTCCGGCGGGAAAAATGACCGCATGACCCCGTTACCCCGCCTGGTGGTTCTGTTTTTCCTCGCTGCTTCCGCGCTGCTGGCCGCGGATTATCCGTTCCAACCGGTGCCGTTCACCGCGGTGCGCGTCACCGGCGGATTCTGGGCGCAGAAACAGGAGGTGAACCGCACCGTGACCGTGCCCTTCGCGCTGCAGCAGTGCGAGGAGTCGGGACGGTTGAAGAATTTCGACCTCGCCGCCGAGGTCATGCGGCGGCGCGCAGCGGGCGAGAAGGATTTCTCGATCAAGCCGCCGACGATCTACCCCTTTGACGACACCGACGCCTACAAGGCCATCGAGGGCGCGGCCTACGTGCTCAGCATGCAGCGCGACGCCGCGCTGGAAGCGAGGCTCGATAGCTGGATCGCACGGATCGCGGCGGCGCAGGAACCGGACGGCTACCTTTACACGTTCCGCACTATGCATCCGGACACGCCCGGCCACAAGTGGATCAGCCAGGAGCGCTGGAATCTCGACCCGGAGCTCAGCCACGAGCTCTACAATGCCGGCCATATGTATGAGGCCGGGGTGGCGTATTACCAGGCGACGGGCAAGCGCGCGTTCCTCGACGTCTGCCTGAAAAATGCCGAGCTGCTCTGGCGGACCTTCGGCGAGGGCCGGCGGCGGCTGGCGCCCGGGCACGAGATCGTGGAGATGGGGCTGGTCCGGCTTTACCGCGAAACCGGCGACCAGCGGTGGCTGGCGCTCGCGAGGGAATTCCTCGATGCCCGCGGGCCCGGGGGCAAAGCCTACTTTCAGCAGCACAAGCTGGTGGTCGACCAGGACGAGGCCGTCGGCCACGCCGTGCGCGCCAACTACCTTTACTCCGGCATGGCGGACGTGGCTGCGCTGACCGGCGACAGCCGCTACGTCACGGCGATCACCAAGATCTGGGGCAACGCCGTTTCGAAGAAGCTCTATCTCACCGGCGGGGTGGGGGCGCTGGCCGATGGCGAGGCCTATGGGGCCGACTACGACCTGCGGCACGACGGCTACAACGAGACCTGCGCGGCCCTCGCGCTGATGATGTGGAACCACCGGATGTTCCTGCTCACGGGCGAGGCAAAATACATGGATGTATTCGAGCGCACGGCCTTCAACGGCTTCCTCAGCGGCGTGTCCGTGTCGGGCGACCGGTTCTTCTACCCGAACCCGCTGGTCTACGATGGCAAGGCCAGGAACAACCACAGCCATGCCGGCCGGGCGCCGTGGTTCGGTTGCGCCTGCTGTCCGCCCAACCTGATGCGCACGCTCGCGGCGCTGACGGGCTATTTCTACGCGGTGCGGGACGACGCGCTTTATGTGAATTTCTATGCGGAGAGCGAAGGGGAGACGAAGATCGCGGGTACGCACGTGAAGCTCGCGCAGAAAACGGACTATCCGTGGTCGGGCGCCGTGAAGCTGACGGTGTCGCCGGAAAAACCGGCGAAGTTCACCGTCAAGGTGCGCATCCCCGGCTGGGTGCAGGGCCGGCCGGTGCCGTCGGACCTCTACCGCTATGAGAATGCGGCTGGTGCGCCGGTGCGGATTCTGGTGGCGGGCGCCAGCGTCGAGGCCAAGCCGGACGCCAACGGCTACGTGTCCATTGCGCGGAAATGGCGGAGCGGCGACACGGTCGCGCTGGATCTGCCCCTGCGGGTGCAGGTGGTGCACGGGAACGAGAAGATCGCGGCGACGCGCGGCGAGGTGGCCTTTGAGCGCGGCCCGATGGTCTATTGCTTCGAGGACGTCGACCAGCAGGTCGGCACCGCGACGGTGGTGGCACCCTTCACGGTTTCGACGGTGGAAAAGCCGGGTGTGCTGGGCGGGGTTACGGAGCTGTCACTACAAAGCCAGACGGGCACGCCCCTGACCGCGATTCCCTATTACGCTTGGAACAACCGCGGGTTGGCGCCGATGAAGGTCTGGCTACCCGAGGGGAAGTAGGGTGTAGGGCGGGGTCTCCGAACCCCGCTGGATTGAGGCACAGGGATCGCAGTGGCGGGATTCGGAGATCCGGCCCTACAGCTCAGGAGCTCCGCGCACGATTCAGGAGAACCAGTTTTTCCAGCAATTCCTTGCCGGTGAGATCCGCGGGCCAACCGTAGGCGATGAGGACGGTGGTGTTGAGCGCGAAGGCGTCACCCTGGCGGGCGGCCCGGGCCACGGCGTGGCGCTGCTCCTCCTGCGCAGCGGACAGCGCACTGAGGGGCGTGGCAGGCGCCCAAGGGAAGGGGAATGACTCCACGGTTTGTACCGGGCCAAACCGATGGTGCGCCTGAAACCACGCGGCAAAAACGGCCGATTGCAGCACACCATGGGTGAAGTCGTCATCGCGGGCGACGACGAGCAGGCTGGCGTCGGGCAGCAGGTCCTCCTCGATCCAGCGCCAGTCGGGCACAGCGGCACCGGCCGGCATCGCGAGCCAGCGCGACACGCGGGCGAGGGCCCGGCGCAAGGCGGGATTGGCGTGGGGATTGAGCCAGGGGTTCGCGCCCTGCACGAGCAGGGCAAAGGGTTGTTCGTAGAGCGTGGCTTCCCGGGGGGTGAAGTGGGCCGGGAAATCGATCTGCCAGGACTCAACGGGTTCGCCGTCCGCGACTGCGAGGCGCCGGCGCAACACGTCTGCGTTGGGCCGGCCGCAGGTGTTGGGTGCAGCCATAAGCTTTTGGGCTTCGCGCTCGGTCAACAACGCCGGCGGCCACGCGTTCTCGCCGACGAAGGCGAGGCCGGCATTTTCAGGGAGTGGACACGGCGCGACGGGCACGACGCAAACTAGGAGTTTGCCGGCGGCGGAGCGCAAACGCATAAACCCGGGCATGTCATCACCGCTGCACATCGGCTGCCAGGGTTGGGCCGAACCATCCTGGGTGGGAAATTTCTTTACGAAGGATGCGCGAAGGGAGAATTACCTGCCCCAATACGCGAGCGTGTTCAATGCTGTCGAGGGCAACACCACGTTCTATGCATTGCCGTCGGAAGAGATCGTGCAGAGATGGTGCACTTATGCGCCGGCTGATCTGCGATTCTGCTTCAAATTTCCTATGGCCATCAGTCATGACCTTCGATTACGCGAGGCAGTATCGAAGACGGCGGAGTTTTTTGCCCGGGTGGCGCCGCTGGGTAAGCGGCTCGGTCCGTTCTTCCTGCAGGTGCACCAATCCTTTGGGTGGAAAGAGCTGCCCGCAATGGAAGCACACTTACGGGCCCTGCCCAAGGTGTTCAGCTATGTGGTCGAAGTGCGACACCCCGATTTTTTCGATGAAGGGACTGGGGAACAGGCGGTGAACCAATTGTTGGGCGACCTAGGCATGGAGCGCGTCAATTTCGATACCCGGGGGTTGTTTGCAGCCAAGGCAGACACGGAGACGGTACGTGCGGCCCAGCGCAAGAAGCCACGCGTGCCGGTGCGGTTTACGGCGATCGGGCGCAGCCCGTTCGTGCGGTTCGTCGGTGATCCGGTGGTGGAAAAGAATACCGCGTTGCTCACAGAGTGGGCAGACTGGGTGGCGCTATGGATCACAGAGGGCCGGACGCCGTGGTTTTTTGCGCATCATCCGGACGATCGACATGCGCCGGCAGTGGCGCGCTTGTTCCAGCAATTACTGCATGAGCGTAGCCCACAGGTGCCAGCTCCGGCAGTCTGGCCGGCGGAACGGGAGGCGGCCGCGCGGGGCGAGCAGCTGGACCTCCTCTGACGAGGAAACCCGGCCAGGGGGGCAGGGGCAACCGCCACGGACAAATAAAAAGGCCGCGCACGCGGCGCAGCCTCGGGAAATGGTTTCGCGGAGACTACTTCTTGGGCGTGCCGGCCTCGATGTCGGCCAGGCGCTTGTCGAGGGCGTTCATCTCACTGACGAGGCGTTCCTCGACCTTCTTGCGTTCGGTGCTGTTGACGATGCTCAGGTTGGCGGCGTCACGCACGATGTTGGCCGGCAGGGTGAGGAGGCGGGTGATGAGGCCCTGGTCCTTGAAGCTGCTGAGGTAGAGGGCGGTGATCTCGTGGGAGAGCTTCATCGAGTCCTGCGCGACGGCCTGGGAGGTGAGCAACTGGGTGTTCAGCTCCTGGTTGCGGGACATCTCGGCGGTCAGCACGCCGCTGATCTGGTCGGTAATGCGCTGGCTGTAAGCCTGGATGGACTCGCGGGTGAGGTTCTGGTCCTTGGACATCTCGGCCAGGATGGGCTGGATTCTCTCCGCCATGCGGCTGGACACCTTGTCAACCTGCTCGTTCTGTAGCTTATCGGCTTCCTCGGGGCTCTTCGGGAGCGGGTTGTAGGGCTGCACCTTCTTGGCGATGGCCTCGGCGAGAGCGTCGACCTTCTCGGCGTTGAGCTTGGCGACCTCCTCCTCGGTCATGAACACGTCGGCAGCACGCTTCGAGATGGCGTCCTTGAGCAACTGGTTCACCGACTCGATGTGCCGGCGGGTTTCCTCGGCGGAGGCTTTCATCTCGGCGTTGGTCTGCTCGCGCAGATCAGCCAGGTCTTTTTGATGCTTGGCCTCCGTTTCGGCGGTGGCCTTCTGGTTCATCCAGAAGACGACGCCAATGATCAGGACGGCGGTGAGAAGGATTGCGGGGATTTGGTCTTTTAACTTTTGCCACATGGTGTGTTTCGGGTTGGTTGTGTGCTCGGACACCACTAGCAGGAGTTAGTTCAAAAGCAATGTCTCCCTTAACGCCTTCCCCTATTCTGAAATGAGCTTAAATCGCTACGAGCAAGCCATCTTCAACTACTGGGAAAAACAGCCCGATGAGCGCCGTCATTGGGTGGCAAAGGTGACGGAAATGACCCGCGCGCAGCCCACCGCGCAGATCGCGCGGCCGTTGGAGCGGGAGCTTTGGGAGTATTTTGTCGAGCGCCGGCAGCATGTGCCGCAGCTGCGTGACCCGGGCCTGCAGGGGTTGCCGCGGGTGAGTTTGCTGAATCTGGCCGAGCACCTGCTACGTCTCTGGGGGCCAGAGCCCAAGCCACGCAAGCCCGACAGGTCACGTTGAGGTGATTTTGTCGTAACCCAGAGTATTCACAATTTTGCAATTACTGTATTTACAAAACGACCAAGAGGATACATTTCATATTCACAAGTTATCCACTCGATGGAAAACACTACCAGCTCGGTTGAGCAACCACCGCAGCGTCACGTTGAAGTAAGGGCTAAGACTTACGTTCTGGATACGAACGTCCTGCTGCACGACCCGCAATCCATCTTCAAGTTTGAAGATAACAACCTCGCGATACCCGTTGAGGTGCTCGAGGAGCTCGACGCCATCAAGGGCGAGCAGTCCACCGAGCGGGGCCGCAACGCCCGCCGCGTGCATCGCATCCTGCAGGAACTCCTGCCGGATTCGCGCTCCATGCACGAGGGGGTCAAGCTGCCCAACGGCGGCACTCTCTCGGTCATCATCAACCGCTATCTCGTCGAAAACAACTGGTCGTCGCCCGCCATGCAGCGGCTGCGCGCCGTGCTCTCCGACTTCACCAAGAAGGACAATCGCATCATCGCCTCCGCGCTTTTTGTCCAGGAAACCTTCCCGCCGCCGACCATCCTCGTCACCAAGGACGTCAATGTGCAGCTCAAGGCCCGCGCCGTCGGCCTCGAGGCCGAGGACTACCTGAACGACAAGGTGCCGGAGGCCGTCAGTGACGACGATTCCTACCAGACCGTCACGCTCGACGTCTACGAGATGCAGCGCTTCTGCTCCGAGGGTGAACTCGAGCTCGGTGAGGACATCGCGAAAAAACTCTACCTCAACGAGTATGTCCTGCTCATGACCCCCGAGGGCAAGACGATGCCCGGGCGCTACTACGGCGCCAGCGTCGTGCGCCGGCTGCAGATCCCGGATTTCGTCAAGGCCCCTGGCGGCATCCCGATCCGCCCCCGCAACCTCGAACAGCAGTTCTTCGTCGACGCCCTCATGGACGACAGCATTTCCCTCGTCACCTGCTTCGGCAAGGCCGGCACCGGCAAGACCCTGCTCTCGACGGCCTGCGCGCTCTTCCAGACCACGGACGAACGGTCCATGTACGACGGTCTCTCCATTTCCCGCCCGGTCATCGCCCTCGGCAAGGACATCGGCTTCCTTCCCGGCACGCTCGAGGAGAAGATGAAGCCCTGGCTGCAGCCCTACCACGACGCGCTGGAGGTGCTCATGCCCTCGAAGCCGCAGAAGGAGCCGCAGTTTGTCAGCAAGAAGACCGGCAAGAAAAAGAAGAAGCACGACGACGCGATGGCGATGATGAACACGCCGCAGCCGTCCCACGGCGGCGGCAACGGCCTCCCGCCCATCAAGCCCTACGAGCGGCTCATCAAGAACGGCGTCGTCGAGATCGAGGCGCTCTGCTTCATCCGCGGCCGCTCGATCGCCCGCCGCTTCTTCATCCTCGACGAGGCCCAGCAGCTCACGCCGCACGAGGTCAAGACGGTCATCACCCGCATCGCCGAGAGCTCGAAGCTCGTGCTTATCGGCGACCCGGCGCAGATCGACAACCCTTACGTGGACTCGCGCAGCAACGGCCTCGTGTATTGCCACAACCGCATGAAGGGCCACGCCCTCGCGGCGCACGTCAAGCTGTCCAAGGGCGAGCGCTCCAAGCTCGCCGAGCTGGCGGCGGACCTGCTCTAGGCCGCCCGCCGCCCCGATTCTCGGCTTGCGGCCCGCGCGCCCCGGGCGGAGACTTGCCGTCTGTGGACCAGACTTTGACGGCAGGACCAACCGGCACGACCCCCGCGGGCAGCGAGGAGTTGCTGGAGGCGCAGCGGCAGATCCGCCAGCTGCGGGAAACCATTGCCGCGTTGCGCACCCGGCTGGAAGCCACCGAGGCGGGCCGGGCCGAGGCGGTGCAGGCGGCGGTCGCCACCGGGGCTGACGAGATCCGGATCCTCCGCGCGACCATCCAGACCCTGCGCGACGAGCTCCAGGCGCTGCAGGCCGCCAAGGGCGACGCGGTGCAGGCGGCGGTCGCCGCCGGCCACGATGAGGCGCACCAGTTGCACCTGACCATCCAGACCCTGCGCGACCAGCTCGAACGCGAGCTCTTTGCGCACCGCGATGCGGCGGCCCGCCAGCTGAAGGCGCATCACGATGAATTGCGGCAGTTGCACGACACGATCGCCGCCCTGCGCACCACCCTCGAAGGCAAACATGGAAGCTGACCTGCAACCCAAGCCGGCGGTCCGCCGCCGTGCCCCGCGCGAAACCATGGCCGGGCTGCGCGCGCGGCTGCGCCGCTCCGAGATGCTCATCAAGCTTTCCCAGAAGGTCGCGGCCATCGACAACCTGGATGAGCTCCTGGCCACCCTCATCGAGGTCACGGCGAACGAGACGGATGCCGAGCGCGGCACGCTCTTCCTCAACGATGCGGCCAGCGGCGAGCTCTACTCGCGCGTGGCCCAGGGCACGTTCAACCGCGAGATCCGGCTGCTCAACACCGAGGGCATCGCCGGCGCCGTCTTCCAGGGCGGGCAGGGCGTGATCGTGCACGACGCCTACGCCGATCCGCGTTTCAACGGCGACGTGGACGAGAAGACCGGTTTCCGGACGAAATCCATCCTGTGCGCCCCGATCAAGACCGCGCGCGGCGAGATGATCGGGGTCGTGCAGGCGCTCAACAAGCGGGAGGGCCGCTTCACGACCGAGGACCTCGAGCTGCTCGAGGCCATGGCCCTGCAGGCCGCGGCCGCCCTGCAGAGCACGCAATACATCGAGCGCATGAAGAAAACCCGGCAGCAGGAGATGGAGTTCCTCGACCTCGTGGCGGACATCACCAGCTCGCTCGAGATCTCGGTGCTGCTGCGGCGCGTGATGAGCGAGGCCACGCGCATGCTCAAGGCCGACCGCTCCACGCTGTTCCTCAATTCCGAAAAGACCAACGAACTCTGGTCCGAGGTGGGGGAGGGGCTCAGTGCCGTGCAGATCAAGCTGCCCAACACCGCGGGCATCGCCGGCGCCGTGTTCCAGTCGGGCAAGACGATCAACATCCCGCATGCCTACGCCGACCTCCGCTTCAACCCCGCCTTCGACAAGAAAACCGGCTATTTCACGCGCTCCATCCTGTGCGTGCCGGTGGTGAACAAGACCGGCAAGGTCATCGGCGTCACCCAGGCGCTCAACAAGCGCGGCGGGCCTTTCACCGCCGAGGACGAGTCGCGGCTCAAGGCCTTCACCGCCCAGGTCTCCATCGCGCTCGAGAACGCCAAGCTCTTCGACGACGTGCAGAACATGCGGAACTACAACCAGTCGATGCTGGAGAGCATGTCCAACGGCGTCATCACCCTCAACGAGGAGGGCCGCGTCCACACCTGCAACGCCGCCGGCTACCGCATTCTCAAGTCCCGCGAGGCCGACGTGCTGGGCAAGCCCGCCGCCGAGTTCTTCACCGGGGCCAACGCCTGGCTGGTCGAGCGGCTCAAGGCTCTCGAGACCCCCGGCGCCAAGGGCGACCTGCTGATGGACGCGGAGATGGAGGCCCGCGGCGAGAAGCTCAGCGTCAACCTCACGCTCCAGCCCCTCATCAGCCTCAAGGGCAAGCGCGTCGGCTCGCTCGTGATGATCGAGAACATCAGCAACGAGAAGCGCATGAAGTCCACCATGTCGCGCTACATGGATCCCAGCCTGGCCGAGCGCCTGCTCGCCGGGGGCGCCGAGGCGCTCGGCGGCCAGAGCATCGAGGCCACCGTGCTCTTCTCCGACATCCGCTCCTTCACCTCGCTCACCGAGGAACTCGGCGCGCAGGGCACCGTCGCGCTGCTCAACGAGTATTTCACGCTCATGGTGGAATGCATCACGGCCGAGGGCGGCATGCTCGACAAGTTCATCGGCGACGCGATCATGGCCAAGTTCGGCATCCCGATCCCGCGCGAGGACGACACCGACCGGGCGGTCCGCACCGCCATCGCGATGATCAACGCGCTCCGCACGCTCAATGCGCAGCGCCAGCAGCGCGGTCAGAAACCGATCCACATTGGCATCGGGCTCAACACCGACACGGTCGTCTCCGGCAACATCGGCTCGCCGAAGCGGATGGAATACGCGGTCATCGGCGACGGCGTGAACCTCGCCTCACGCCTCGAGAGCGCGTGCAAGGAATACTCCGCGCAGATCCTCATCAGCGAGTTCACCTACCGGAAGATGAAGGGCACCTACCGCACCCGCGAGGTCGACCGCGTCATCGTCAAGGGCAAGACGGAGCCGGTGGGCGTCTACGAGGTGCTCGACTACCACACGGAGGAGACCTTTCCGCACCTGCGGGAGACGGTGAACCAGTTCCAGGGCGGCCTCGCGCACTATCGCCGGGGCGACTTCGACCGCGCGATCAAGGGCTTCCAGGAAGCGCTGGCGCTGCACCCCGGCGACAAGCTCAGCCAGACCTACATCGAGCGCTGCCACTACCTGAAGGCGCACCCGCCCGAGGGCAAATGGGACGGTGTCTGGGTGATGAAGGCGAAGTAGGGACGGTCTTTGACCGGCCCTGCGCTCAGTCCTTCGTCTCGACCTCGACGGGCTTTTCCTCGCCCTCTTCTTCCCCGGTGGGTTCCTCGTCGAGCAGGCTCGGTTCGTCGGCGCGTTTGGCCAGCCATTCCATGACCCCGGCAAAGAGGCCGGTGAACATCAGGTCACCAAAGAGCGTCTTGCCGAAAAAGAGAAAGGTCGGGGGATATTCGGGATGACCGACGGTCAGCGCCTGCCACCAGCCGGCCAGGGTCTTGGTGTAATAAGCGTCACCGAACCATGACTGCGTGTTGGTGATGATGTAGAAGAGCACGGCGCCGAGCAGCGAGCCGTTGAGCAGCGAGAGCCAGGATTTCCGGCGCGACACCCACGCCCCCAGGCCGAGGGCAATGGCGAAGCAGGCCGCCCGGGCAAGGTAGGCGCCGATCTCCATGTGGTAGCCGTATTCGCGGGCATAGAACCAGTTGATGTAGAGGTCGGTCAGGCACAGGCCGGCGAAAGGCAGGAGGGAAAGGCGCTTGTCGCGGAAATACACCGCACCGCAGAACGCGAGGGCGGCCATGGGCGGGAAATTCGCCCACTTCATGTCCATCGTCGGCAGCACCCGATAGACCAGGGCCAGGACGATCAGGATGATGGCGGCGGTGCGCATGGGGTGAGTTAAGGCGGACGGGCAAGGGGATGACAAGTGCTGAGGGTAGGGGCGCATCTGTCATAGGTAGGGCGGGACCGCTGGGCCCGCCGCGAATGAGTTCGGCGCGCCCAGCGGTCACGCCCTACCCAAAGGTCAGTTCTCCGCCTCGCGCGCCATGAGCCAGAGCAGGTCGGAGACGCGGTTCATATATTGCAGAAGGAGCGGGCGCAGGTGGCGGCCGTGGGCGGCGAGGCCGACGAGCCGGCGTTCGGCGCGCCGGGCGGCCGTGCGGGCGAGGTCGAGGGCCGCGGCGTGGACGTTGGCGCCGGGCGTGGCCCAGCCGTCGAACTTGGGCTGGCGGGCCTCGATGGCGGCGACGGCGGCGTCCACCCGCGCCAGGGCATCGTCGCCGATCCGCCCAAACTTGGAAGCGGCGTGGCGGGCGGCATCGCTTTCCGCGCAGGAGACCTCACCCATCAGGGCGACGAGGTCCTGCTGGATGCGCTCGAGTTCGCCGGCGTCACGGCCGGGCGGCCGGCTGGCCTTGGCGAGGCCGAGGGCGGCGTTCAATTCGTCGAGCGCGCCGACCGCCTCGACCTGCGGATGGTCCTTTGGTACCCGCTGGCCGTAGAGCAGGCTGGTCGTGCCGTCATCGCCGGTGCGCGTGGCGATGGAGCGGGGGTGGGGCGCGGTCATTATTGCTTGGCGGCCTCGCGCGTCTGCTTCTTCAGGGCCTTCAGGTCCGGGTCGATGGCCGCGAGGGTGGCTTTGTCCATGCGGTCGATGAAAAGGACGCCGTTAAGGTGGTCGGCCTCGTGCTGCACGCAGCGCGAGAGCAGCCCGTCGCACACCAGCGTGTGCGCGACTCCCGCCGCATCCTTGAATTTTACAGTGAGTTTGTCGGGCCGGACCACATCCCCGCGGATTTCGGGAAAGGACAGGCAGCCTTCCTCGTAGGAGGTGGTCGGCTCCGGCACCGTGACGATGATCGGGTTGACGATGGTCAGGGGCATGAAGAGCTCGAGCGGGGGCCGGGCGCCGTCAAACTCCCACTGGAACTTGCTTTCCGTCTCCCGCAGGTCCACGACGCAGAGCTGGATGGCCTGGCCGATCTGCTGGGCGGCGAGGCCGATGCCGGCGGCCCCATGCATCGTGTCGATCATGTCCGCGGCCAGCTGCGCCAGCGCCGCGTCGAAGACCGTGATCTTGACGCCTTTTTTGCGCAGGATCGGGGAGTTGAAGTGAACAATGGGCAGGACCATGGGTCAGGTAATATGCGCAGCGTATTTGCCCCGGCAAGGTCGCGGCAAATAAATTTGTTTCCGCCGTACCACCTGTTATGCCCTCCGCCATGTCCCTGTCCCCCGCCGGCTCCCGTTCTGCTCTGTGGCAGCTCTGGCTGGGGTTGGGTGCGGGCCTGCTCCTGGTGGCCTGGCTGCTGCCGGTGAATGTGAAGTCGCTCAACCCGGCCCTGCTGCGGGAAGCGGGTCGCGACACGTCCACGCTCGCCGGTTTCGGGCGCGACCTGCTGGATCTGGACAAGCCCGGGCCGGCGGCCCTCGTGCTGGAGGCCGCCCGCAAGGTCAATGATCCCGCCGCCGGCGCATTCGGGGTGCTTTACGATGCCTACGCGCAGAAGCATCGCGACCTGATGCCATGGGGTGGATGGGATGTCGCGCTCGAGCCGCTGCTCGCCAGCCGGACCGCCGCTTCACCGGCGGATTCCCAGCCGGTGCTCAACTTCATGGTGACGCAGCAGGCCCGCGAAAATCTCCGCCGCTACCTCTCCGTCTCGCGCCTGCCCGGGGTGCAGACCCTGCTGAAGACCGCGACGATCACCGCGACCCAGCGTTTTGTGCCGGCGAGCCGGCCGGGCGGCCAGCCACTCGATGCCGTCATTTTGCTCTCCGCCTACCTCTGGCAGACGGAGCACCTGTCGGCCGGGCTCCAGCGCGAGGTGCGCAATCTCGCCGAGGCGGCGGTGTCCAGCGGCCACCTGGGCGAGCTGGAGGATTTTTATCTGGATGTCCTGACCCTCGGCAAGCGCCTCAACTGGGTGCAGCTGTCGGAGCTGCTGCGCACGGCGGGCAACCTTGGTACCGTCGGGCAGTTCGCCCACCTGACGCGCGTCGCGCCCGAGCACCTGGCCGTCATATATTCGGCGGCCCTGATGGCCAAGTCGGCCGACGGCGTGGCCAATTACCTCATCGCCTACGGGCAGCCGGGGGCCGGCCACCTGCAGCTGGCCCTTTCCCACGGCGAGGGGGCGGTGAAGCAGCTGGTCCTGCACCAGGTGCCGGTCACGGCGGGCGCGGGGCCGGAGTTTGAGGTGGGCGCGGCCTTCGCGCTGCGACACCCCGAGACGGCGCTCATGAGCAAGTACGCGGCCTTCCTTGCGGGCATCTTCCTCCTGCTCCGGGCGATCGACCTGCGCCTGTTCTCCTCCATCGAGAAGACGCTCCGCGGCGCCTTCCCGCGCATGGGCAGCGGCCTCATCGCCGCGATCCTGACCTTTATCTTTTTCGTCTTCTCGGAGCCCTTCCTGCTGAACGCCGCCCCGGTTTCCGACTACAAAATCAAACTCACCATGCCCGTCATCGGCGCCCTCCCGGCGCCGGCCACCACCGCTTCAACCACCCCCACCACCATGGATACCTCAACCATCATCTCGATCCTCGCCTTCCTCGTCCTGCAGGTCGTCATGTATATCATCTGCCTGATGAAAATCTCCGAGATCGCCGGCCAGTCCGTCCCGGCCGCGACCAAGCTCAAGCTCATGGAGAACGAGGAGAACCTCTTTGACAGCGGGCTCTACATCGGCATCGCCGGCACGGCCACCGCCCTGGTGCTGCAGGTGCTCCACATCATCGATGCCAACCTCCTCGCCGCCTACTCCTCCAACCTGTTTGGCATCGTCTGCGTCGCGCTCGTGAAGATCCGCCATGTCCGCCCCTGCAAGCGCCAGCTCATCCTGGAAATCCAGCAGGCCGCGCCGGCCTGAGGAGCCCGCCCCATGAACAAGACCCTGCTACTGATCATGTGCGACTTCATGTTGCTCAATCTCCTGGCGCTCACCCGCTGGGAGAAGGCCGAGCCGTCGCACACGCAGCTCGAGACCGCCGCGCCGCGCTCCGCCGTCAACGCCCCGGCGATCAACGCCGACATGGTCGAGCTCATGCGCGTCTCCCTGGAGGACGAGAAGGCCTCGCGCGAGCAGCTCGCCAGCCAGCTCTCCTCCACCCAGGGCACGCTGTCCGAGAAGGAAAAGAATCTCGCCGCCCTCCAGCAGCAGAAGGGGCAGCTCGAGGGCGCCCTCACCGCCACCCAGACCAGCGCCCGCGAGCTGGAGAAGCGCTTCAGTGCCGCCTCGCAGGACGCTTTCCTCTCCAAGGAACAGCTCGCCAAATTACAGCGCGAGCTTGAGGAACGCCGCGCCGAGGCCGAGCGCCAGCAGGCCGAGCTCGCCCGCGCCGAGCGCCAGAACGCCGAGGCCCGCCAGCGCATCGAGAACCTCAATGTCGCCGTGCGCGTCGCCGAGCAGGAGAAACAGCTCATCGCCAAAAATCTCACCGAGGCCAAGCAGCAGGTCGAGATCGAGCGCCTTGAGCGGGTCAAGGTGCAGGAGCAGACGACCCAGCTGACACAGGGCGTCACCCAGCTGGCCGAGAAGTCCGGCGAACTCAGCCAGGAGATCCGGGAGAACCGGCCGATCAACCCCAACGTCATCTTCACCGACTTCCTCGCCAACCGCGTCCAGACCAGCCTCACCGCCCGCCGGCCCGGGATCTTCAGCCCGACGGTCAAGGACAAGGAGACGCAGACCGTCCTCGTGAGCGACGGCAGCCGCGTCTATGCCCTGATGCACCTGAGCGACACGCCCTTTGCGCTGGCGGAGGTCCCGATCGATTACGACCAGGTCGGCGGCCGCCTGACGCGTGGCGCGGTCAGCGCCCCGGTCGCCGAGCTGCAGTTCCTGCGCCTCGATCCGCGCGTGATCGTCGCCCCGATCGACACCGCGCTTGCCTCCCAGATGGGTGCGAAGATCTACCAGCTCGCCAAGGAGCCCTTCAAGTTCCCCGACGCCGTGCTCGTGCGCGCCGACGACGGCCGGTACGGTGACACGCCGTTCCGCATCGACCAGTCGAACGCCAACTACGTGAAGCTCGACAACCGGATCACGACCCGCCTCTTCGGCGAGATCGCGCCCAAGCGCGGCGATCTCATGTTCAGCAAGACCGGCGATCTCATCGGCATCATGGTCAACAGCGACTACTGCGCCGTGCTCGGCAACTTCACCGCCGCCTACATCTTGAAGGCCGGCGAGACCCCCGAGCCCAAGACCGGCGTCATCCTCGGCGACGTCCAGGCCCGCCTGGCCCGCCTGCCGGTCAAGCTGCAGTGAGGCGCCGTCACGGGACGGCGAACTGATAGAGCGTGAAGGCCTCGTCCCCGTGGCGGGGGATGACCGCGATTTTCCGGGCCGGGCTGCCCGGCTCATCGAGCCAGGCTGGCGGTGGATAGAGGTTGCCCTCGTAGAGGAGAAAGCACGCCACGGCCTCCCGCGCGGCGCCCTCGCGCAGGCTGCTGTGCACCGCGGAAAAGGCGACTTGATCGTAGACGGTGAAGGGCAGCACGCTGAGCCGCGGGTCGCCCAGCTCAGCCAGCATGAGCCCGTAGTTACCCGGGCGGGCGAAACGGTGGGTGACCACCCAGCATCGCACGTGGTGGCGATCCGCGTACTCGGCGAGGTAGCGCGTCACCCGGTCCACCCCATGTCCGCTCCATGGCCCGGTGAAATATTGGGAGATATCGTCGGCGGGAACCGGGGCCTGCAGGGGATCGGTTGCAATTTGCCGGGAAACCCAGCCCCACCGGGCGACGAGAAGGCCGAACGCGAGCACCAGGGGGAGCACAAGCCGGTGCGGTACCTGTGCGAAAAGCCGGGCCCAGCCGAGCGCCAGGAACAGCACCAGCGGCACATGGTCGGGCAGACCATAGCGGGCAAATGGCCGGTTGTAGAACAGGACGGCCACGGCGAAGGCCCCGAGGGCGGCCAGCGCGCAACCCCAGATGAGGCGGCTTCCGGCCTTGGCGGCCCCGAAGACCGCACCCAGCGCCAGCAGCGCCAGGGGCCAGCCGCCATAACCGGCATACCAGCCCGACCAGTCCAGCCAGTGACCGAGGACCAAAGGCCCGTACTTGTCCGCGGCAAAGGTGGGAAACGATTCGGAGTGAGCCGTCCACTGGCCCAGTTTGAGCAAGTCCGGCCCGAGACACAGCAGCGGCAGAAGTGCGCCCGCGACAATCCCGAGCAGCGGCCGGCAGAAAACCGGCTGACGCAGGTGCAGTTGCGTCAGGACGTAGAGTATGCCCAGCCAGGGCAGCGCCAGGATCGCGGAAATCTTGCAGAGGAACGCGAGGCCAAACAGCAACCCGGCGCCGCCAAACCAGGCCCACCGGCGGTTCGCAGAACCCAGGCAGCCCGCGAGCATCAGGGCCGCCGCCCACGCGAGCAACGCCGTCACGAAGGGGTCCTGCAGGGCCAGCCGCTCGTGAAAGACGGCGAAGGGCATGAGTGCCCAGAGCCAGAGTCCGCCGAGCGATGCCGTGCGACCCGCGAGTCGGTGCAACGTCCAACCCAGCGCGGCCATGCTCGCCAGCCCGGCCAGGGCGGTCATCAACCGCGCGACTTCCAGGACGTGGGTGGGGAACCAGCCTGCGGGGGCAAACAGCCCGGCCAGGATCGGCCGGCCTTGCCCCAGCGGGTCGACGTACTCGTGGACGCGCGGATCCAGCGCCGTCAGGATATTGCCGGATTCGTCGACGAATGGCTCCGGGTCGCCGATCCCGTGAAAACGCACCCAGGCTGCGACCAGAAAGGGCAGAACCGTCCAAACCAGAGACGAACCGCGGAAGGGGCTGCTTGGAGGGAGTGGCACCAGTTCTTATCTCACGAAGCCGGTGGGGAAGTTAAGCCTATTGTCCGGCTTGCCGGTCAAGCTGCAGGGATCTGCAGGTAGGGTTCCCGCCATCCCGCTATTTACAGCCTTGGCGCATCCCGCCTGACTGCACCGCGTGAATCTGCTGCCCACCTTGCTCGACAGCCTGGCGCTGTCCGACCCGCTGACCTACCTTGTGGTCTTCCTCGGCGTGTCGCTGCTCATGCTGTGGCGGCTGGAATCGATGCTCAGCCAGGGGCTGGAGGGAACAGCACTGGGCACGCTGCTGCTACCGTACTGCTCGGGACTGGGGAACCTGATCTTTGTCGCCCTCATGGTGTCGCGGCACGGTGCCCCGGCCGACGTCCTGACCAACTGCCTCGTGAACAATGTCACGAACCTGACGCTGTTGCTCGGCGTACCGGCGCTGTGCTGGGGTTTGCAGGTGATGCCGGGCATGACCCCGGCGGGAGCGAAAGGCAAAAAACCCGCCAAGCCGGCGAAGGGTGCCGGCGGCACCGAGCACCAGATCAACCGCCTCTCGCTGCTCCTCACGCTGGCGGCGGTGCTGTTCTTCACCGGGGCGGTGTGGCTGCTCGGTCGCGACGGGAAACTGAACCAAACCGACGGCATTGTGCTCATCGGGTTGTTCCTCTTCTGGCAGTGCGTGCAGGTGTTCGACGTGCTGAAGCACAACGTGCGGCAGCGGGTGTCGTTCGGTCTCCGGTTTTATATCGATGCGCTGGTCGTGCTGGCTTGTTCCTACGTGATCTATGAGTCACTCGACTGGCTGGTGACCTGGCTGTCGGCGCAAAAGCACGGGTTTGTCAGCCGGGACAACCTTGGGTGGCTGACCGGGTGGCTGATGGTGCTGCCCAACGCCGTGCTCGCGCTCTACTGGGGCTGGCGGCGCCGGGCCGACGTGGTCTACAGCTCGCAGGTGGGGGACGGGCACATCTGCATTCCGCTCTGCCTCGGCCTGTTCGCGCTGGTGAAACCGCTGCCGATGTCGGGTTTCAGCAACACGTCGCTGGCCCTGCTGCTCGGCTCGGCCGGGCTGCACGGGGCGTTCCTGCTCATCAGCGGCGGCCTGCCGCGCTGGGCCGGCGGGGTGCTGTGCCTCGCGTATGGCTGGTTTGTCTACGCGGGGCTGCTGGCATGAGGTAGGGGCGCTTGCCCTCAAGCGCCCTGGGCCGTTGGGGGCAACGGCCCCTACCGTTCTCTGGAATCACTCCAGCGGATCCTCGCGGAACTTGGTCGCGAGGTCCACGAAGGGTTTCTGCGCCTCGAGCCACAGCGGATCCTGGCGGACCTCGGTCATGGACTTGGCGATGTTATTGCAGAACAGGTAGGCGGCGGGCCCGAGGCGGAGGCACGTATCGTAGTGGGCGCCGTGGGCGTGGGGAGCGAACTCGAAGTCCCCGACGGCCATTTTCCGCCCCTCGATCTCCACCTGCAGCGGCGCGATGTCGGTCTTGAACCGGCGCTGGTAGGATTCGGCACGCGGGCCTTCGTAGGCGAGGATGGCGCCCTCCGGCCGGGCGAGCTTCACGAGGATCCACTCGTCGAAGACGGGTTTTTGGTAAAGGGCGTTCATGCGGCCGAGAGCCATGAGGATGGCGGTGCGGGCGTCGGTGAGATTCATTGGGCGGATTTTCCAGTGTTGGCCGGGAGTGGCCAGAATAATATCGGGCCGGGTCTGACTGTACCCGGAATTTACTCCGTATTGAATTGGACAGCCGGTTTCCGCCGCGCCAAGTTGGGCCGTACCCCTATGAAATTCCCCGTCATTCCGGTCCTAGGATTCATTGTTGCCGCTGTCGCCGCCCTGGGTGGCGTGCCCGATCCCCACTGGCTCGGTCATGACCGCGAGCGTCCGCTGCCCGCCGTCGTCACCCCCGGCAGTTTCAGCTCCCAGGAAACGCCCGGTGTGCCCCCGTCCGACGCGACGGTGCTCTTCGACGGCAAGGATCCCTCGGCCTGGGTGGCCATGGACGGCAGTCCGACCAAATGGGTCGTGAAGGACGGGGCGCTGGAATGCGTGCCCGGCAGCGGCTACGTCCGCACGCTCCAGTCGTTCGGCGACTGCCAGTTCCACGTCGAGTGGGCCGCACCGACTCCGGTGAAGGGAAACAGCCAGGGCCGGGGCAACAGCGGCGTGTTCTTCGGCCATGACCGCTATGAGATCCAAGTGCTGGATTCCTATGAGAACAAGACCTACGCCGACGGCTCGGCCGCCTCGATCTACGGGCAGTATCCCCCGCTGGTGAACGCCTCGCGCCCCCCGGGCCAGTGGCAGACTTACGACATGATCTGGACCGCCCCGCGCTTCGACGCCGAGGGCAAGCTCCTGTCGAAGGCCCGCGTCACCGTCATTCACAACGGCGTATTGGTGCAGAACAACGTGGAGCTCACCGGCCCCGATCCCTGGATCGGCCGGCCGGCCTACACGGCGCATCCCGAGCGCCTGCCCATTGCCTTTCAGGATCACGGCAACCCGGTCCGTTTCCGCAACATCTGGGTGCGCGAGCTGAACAATCCCCGGCAGAAGGAGTTCCGGCTGCCGGACGCGCTGCTCGATTCCTACGTGGGCGAATATCCCCGCGGGGCCTCGGACACGTACAAGGTCCGCCGGCTGCCCGACGGGCTGCTGGCCCTGGCCTTTGCCGGCTTCGAGGTGGTGCTCCATGCCGCCTCGCCGACCCAGTTCTACGCGTTGACGACCGACGTGCGGTGCACTTTCGACCTGTCGGGCCCGACGAAGAAGATCTCCGTCAGCGTGGGGGAATGAAGCTCCCGCTGCGCCTTGCAGATGAAGCATACGAGCCAGTAAGTAATTTGTAGGGCGGAGTCTCCGAACCCCGCCAAATGCGGAAGGCGGGATTCGGAGATCCCGCCCTACAGTTGCCGGCAATCGCCATGAAGGAGCAGATCCTCAGGAGATCGTGGCGCTCGTGCCCACCATGATCGCATAGCCGCCGCGAAAGGTGATGACGAGAAACGCCTGGCGCTGTGTTTGCTCCAGCGCGTACCATAATTCCTGCTGCCCCTCGCGCAGTTCCCGACGGGCCGGCTCACCCAGCAGGCGCACAATGTCATCCTGGGACATCTTGAAGGCATAGATCGGGAGTGCGCCGATCCGCTGGATATCGTCCCATTCCATCTGCCGGGTGGTGCCGGCTTTGGCGCGGAAGCTCACACAGGCGAGCAATTGCTCCCTCGATAAGTGTTCCTGGGAGAAACGCGCGGTCGGCAGCTTATCACGCTGGTTCTTTGGCTCGGCGGGATCGTAAAGCGGCCAGGTTTGGGTCGAGCCCCCCACCACGGCGACAATCTTCCCGTTGGCAGCCTTGGCGCTCATGAACCCGTGGGTTGGAGGCAGGCGCTTCGCGACCAGTTCCCAATGCCACATTTCCCACCGATACACCGCGAGCTCGATGACCGGTATGCCAGATCCATAGGTGAAGAGTACGAGATACCGGCGCAGGCCAATGCGAACCTGATCGACCTGGCCACCGGCGAACAGGGCGTGGGCATAAGTCGTGGCGGCTTCTGGCGAGCCCAGGGTCGTTGGTATTTCACCCTTCCGGGCCGCACTCCTCAAGGCTTGGGCCTCTTCCTCGGAAACACCACAACCGGCGAACAGCAGGACCGCACAGGCAAGCACATACTTGAGACTGCTGGCTGGCAGCGTGAAGCACCTCACCTGGGTTGGGTTTTGCATCGTTACGGCCCGGGGAGAAATGCAGCGGGCACGAGGCGGAGCTTCAACCTTCGCCCTCCCGGAGGTTCCCTATTCCTTGTGGTCGAGGATCTTTTTCTTCTGCACCTGAAACTCTTCCTCGGTGATGATCCCATCCTTCCGGAGCGCATCCAGTTTCCTCAGTTCGGTGTAAACATCGGAGGGTGCAGTCGGTGCAGTCGATGCGGTCGGTGCGGTCGGTGCGGTCATCTGCGGCGACCGGCTCAAGTCTTCAGTTTTCTGCGGGGGGAACCAAGTCTTGTCGATCTTCACGAGCAGGCCATCCCGGAAGGTGTAGTATTCACGGTTGGATCGATAGACCGTCTCACTGCCTTCCGCGTAAACGGGGTCGGCGAGCACGGCGTGAAGCAACCACTGCTTCTCCGTCATGCCGATCGTTGGTTCGGTCTCGCACCCGGCGAGGAACAACGCGCTGATGATCAGGGCAAGCGAAGTCAGGGGTTTCATGGATTTATGCGGCACGGTGGTTATGGGGCCCTACGGTCAGCTTGAGCACACGAGAAACAGAAATGACCGGACTTTCCGGTTCAAGCCTCGACTGCGGGTTACCGGGGCGGGGGCAGAGCCGAGGAGTGGTGGTCCACGATCAGCCAGCGTCCCTCGTGCAACCGGTAGGTGAAGCTGAACCGCAGGGGCCTGACCGTGGGCTGGCCTTCCTTGATCTCGTGCACGGAATAGCGGCCGGAATTGATCGCGACATCGCCGTAGATCCGGACGTGCTGCTCGTCGAGCTCGATGCGAACCGTCGGCCGGTTCTTCAGGTTTTCGAAATACTCCCGGATCAGGTCCGGCGAGTCGCGGATGACGGGCGAGGTCGTGCCCCAGAAGACCGCGTCGGGCGCGTAGAGCGCGACGATCCTGCCGGCGTCGTGGCTGGCAAAGGCCGCGACCCACTCGTTGGTCGCGGCCGCCACGTCTTCCTTGGGCCCGGCGGACACCCGTAGCGCCAGACAGGCAAACAACCCGAGGACGAGGAGGCGGTTCATGCCCGGAGCTTGCGCGTCAGGAGCCTTGGCGCAAGCGCCTGGTCGGGCTTCGCCTTCTGATCCTCGTCCAATGGCCGCGGGGAGCCAGGAGGCGGTGCCTCGCTATTGTGTGAGGTGACAACGAGCCACTTCCCATCCCGTTTTTCTAGGACCCACGTGAAAATGCCGTCCCGCGGCTGGTCCGGCTTCCGGTCTGGAATGGTGTCCCCCTTGATTGCCCACACCACTTGGACGATGGCCACGTCGGGCCGAAGGAACCGAACCTTCGTCTCTTTCGTGGTCCACTCGCTGTCCTTGAAATACCGTTTATGGATCTCGGCGTGGAAATCCTGGAATTGCTTCCGGCCTTTGAGCCAGCCCGTGTTATTCCTTACGAAGTCAACGTCCTCGATGACTAGAGCGGCTAGGCCGGCCGCGTCGTGCTTGTTCCAAGCCTCCTGCCAGGCCTTCGTCACCTGCTTGATCGATTCCTCGTCCTTAGTTCGGTCACCTTTTTCATCGGCGAACGCAGGAACCGTCGGCAACATGGCAGCGACTAAGAACAGTAGGGGACGCATAGTTTCCTTTCTTTTGCCCAACGTCTAAGACGAGCCGCGGCCGGGCGCCAGCCCGGACGTTGACTTTGGTGCCTTGTTAGGCCGTTTCACGTCTTCGCTCCCACTTCCACACCGCGCCATCTTCAGGATCGATCACTTGGCCGAGGCTTCGGAAGCCAGCTTTCATCAGCACGCGCGATGACGCATTGCCATGCTCGAAGGTGTGGGCAATCACAGTCTGAACACTGCTACTATCGAAGGCGATTCCCACCAAGGCGATCGCTGCTTCAGTCGCGTATCCCCGACCTTCGAAATCCGGCGCAACGCCATAGGCGATCTCAACAACTCCGTCGATAGGAGAGCTCTTGAAACCACACTGGCCAACATGTGCTCCGTCTTGAGCTCGAACGAGCGTGTAACCGAGAGTCCAGGGATCGGCCTTTGGCGAACAGATTCGTGCGAGCCACTCCGGTGATACTTGCGCGCGATCGGCTGGCGCCATCGCTGCAACCATGGCACGAGCTTCTTCCGCGGTCTTGGGTACGAGGTTGAGAAAGCTTGGCATCGCGGGCAACGAATTGGCCTAACGTCAACGATGTGCCATGGCGGGGCGCAGCCCCGACATTGGCACTGGCAGTTTGTTAGGCCTTCTGCGCATTTTCTTTCTTCTTCTGAGTGAATTTCCGAACGGACTCAAGAGAACGGACTGGCATTCCGATCGCCCAGCCGATCACGAAAACAGAGGTGAACAGCAGCGCAAAGCTCGCGAACAAGCTGATCTCCCAAATCAAAAATCGCTGGTATGTTTCTTCCGAAAAAACTCGGCCAGCGTTATCAACATACTGACCGGCTTTTTCGCGCATCGAGTGAGGCCAGTGCAAGGCGCCATAAAGCATGAGTGACGCGGCCAAGCTGAATGGAATCAAGAACGCTCCGGCTTGGATCCTCTCCTTCTTCTTCTTCGAGAGATTACGCAGCTTCGCGAGCATGGCTTTGCCTAACGGTGCTATTCAGATTCAGGATAAAACCTCACTTTTTACAGGCCCGTGAAAGGACGGCAGCAGAAAGGTCATTGAGGCTCAAGGACTGACCTATTGGGGGGCGATTTATCAAGTTTGCCGGTCTCCGGCAAAAACCTCACTTTTTACGACAGTGAGCCAGCCCAACATTCTCTGGATCGTGACCACCCAATGGCGGGCGGCGGCCACCGGTTATGCGGGCGATGTGAATGCGCTGACGCCGTGGCTCGACGGGCTGGCGAGCGAGGCGGTCAACTACACCCAGGCGGTGACGCCCCATCCACTCGGACCGCAGGCGCGGGCGGCGCTGCTGACGGGACAGCTGTGTCCGGAAAACGGCGTGAGCGGCTATTGGGATGCGTTGCCGGCGAACGCCCGCACCGTGGCGCATGCGCTCTACGACCGGGGTTATGCGACGGCGTTTTTCGGCAAGTGGCACCTGGCCGAGCGCGACCGCTCGGCGCCGTTCGTGGGCGAGGCGCATGCGAAGACGATCGTGCCGCCGGAGCGGCGCGGGGGTTTCGGGTTCTGGGAGGGATTTGAGGGCGGATTCCTGCTCAACGATCCGTGGCTGCACGGGACGCGGCTGGAGAAGCCCCGGCATTTCAAGGGATACCAGGCGGACGTGCTCGTGCAGCGGGCGGCAGAATGGATGAAGTCACCCCACGCAAAGCCGACCTTCTGTGTACTCAGCCTCGAGGCGCCACATCCGCCGTATCATGCACCGGCCCCGCATGTGCGGGAGGTGAAACCGGCCGAAACCAAACTGCGGGCCAATGTGCCGCTGGGCGGTCCGGTGGAACAGCAGGCGCGGGAGGAACTGGCGGGGTACTATGCGCACATCGAGGCGACGGACCGCGCGATCGGCCGGCTGATGGCCGAGGTGGACCTGACGAATACCATGGTGGTGTTCACCTCGGTGCATGGCGACATGCATGGGAGCCATGGCGTCTTTCGCAAAGCTTGGCCGTATGAGGAGAGCGTGCGGGTTCCGCTGCTGGTGCGGTGGCCCAGTGGGAAAACGCCAAACGCCAAATCCCAAACACCAAACAAAGTGAGTCAGGAACCAGTGAGCTTGGTTGATCTATCGCATATGGCGGTGGCGTGGGCGGAGGGGCGGGAGTGGCATTGCCGGCGCGACAGCGCACTGATCTCGATGCCGGGCGCGACGGAGATTCCGCTGCAGTGTCCGGTGGCCTGGCGCGGGTTTCGCTCGGCGAAGCACAAGCTGGCGCTACACGCCGATGGACGGCCTTGGCTTTATTTCGACCTGGAGCGCGATCCGCTCGAGCTGAAGAACCTGGCTGAGGATCCGGCGCGGGCAGGGGAGGTCAGGGAATTGATCAGCCTAATGTAGGGAAAACACAAAGAAGCTAAGCAGCGAAGTCCGGCTTTGCTCCTTGGCTGCTTTGTGTGAAAAATCAGGCAGGCTTCGCGCCGAAGTAGCGCTGGATGACGACCTGCAGTTCCTCGAGTTTGACGGGCTTGGCGAGGTGGTCGTTCATGCCGGCCTCGAGGCAGAGCTCGCGGTCGCCGTGCATGGCGTTGGCGGTCAGGGCCAGGATGATCGGCTGGCGGTCTTTCGGCAGGAGCCGGCGGATCTCGCGGGTGGCGGCGAAGCCGTCCATCTCGGGCATCTGGAGGTCCATGAAGATGAGGTCGAACTTGCGCTTTTGCACGGCCGCGACGGCTTCGAGGCCGTTGGCGACGGCTTCCGGCTGGTAGCCCATGCGGTGGAGGTAGCCGAGGGCGACCTTCTGGTTCACGGGATTGTCCTCGACGAGCAAGATGTCGAGGGGGATAGACTGGGCCAGGCTGACCGTCCCGCCCGTCAGGTCGCCGGTGCCGGCCTGGGCCGCCGCCCCGGCGAGAACCCGGCGGAGCGCATCGTGGAGCGGGTAGGGCTTGATGGGCTTGGGCAGGCGGAAGACCAGCGCGTCGAAACTGACGTCGCGTTTCTGGCTGCCGTGGGCGGGGGCGAGCAGGACGATGGGCAGGCCGGGCTGGGCGGCGCGGAGCCTGGCAATGAGGTCGACGCCGGAGCCGCCGGCCAGGTCCTGGTCAACAATGGCGGCGGCGAATCGGGTGCCAAAGGCGAGGGCTTCCTCGGCGGTACCGGCCAGCTGGGGCTGCAGCGACCAGTTGCGCAGGCACAACTCGAGCATGGACCGGTTGACGGGATGATCGTCGACGGCGAGAATCAGGCCGCTGCTGCCGGGCAGCGGGGCGAAAAGCGGGGTGTGGTAGTCGGCGAGCTGCACGGCCTCGGTCTCGATGCAGAAGCGGAAGCGCGAGCCCTGGCCGGCGGTGCTCTGCACCTCGATGCTGCCGCCCATCATCTCGCAGAGCCGGTGGCAGATGGCGAGGCCGAGCCCGGTGCCGCCATATTTGCGCGTGGTGGAGGCATCGACCTGGCTGAAGGGCTTGAAGAGCAGGCTGAACCGGTCGGGCGGGATGCCGATGCCGGTGTCGCTGACGTGGAAATCGAGCAGGAACCGGCCGGTCACGGGGCCGGCATCGGGCGCGAGGCTGACCTCCAGCGTGATGAAGCCGCGCGAAGTGAACTTGACCGCGTTGTTGGTGAGGTTGACGAGCACCTGTCGGAGGCGCGTGATGTCGCCGAGGATGCAGGGCGGGACGCGCGGGTCGATGAAGTAGGCCAGCTCGATGCCCTTGGCCGCGGCCTGCGCGGCGAAGATGTCGACGACCTCCTCGACGCACTGGGCGAGCTCGAACGGCTGGTTCTCCAGTTCCATCCGGCCCGACTCGATCTTGGAGAAGTCGAGGATCTCGTTGATGATCGACAGGAGGGCGTCGCCGCTGGTGCGGATGGTGCTGACGTAGTCGCGCTGCTCGGGGTTGAGGTCGGTGTCGAGGAGCAGGCTGGTCATGCCGATGACGCCGTTCATGGGCGTGCGAATCTCGTGCGACATGGAGGCGAGGAACTCGGACTTGGAACGCGAGGCCACGTCGGCCTCCTCCTTGGCGCGGCGCAGCTGCTGCTCGGTCTCGGCGCGGGCCGTGATGTCGGTGGCGATGACGATGAAGTTCTCGACATGGCCGTCGTCACTGGTGACGGGCTGGACGTCCAGGTGGACGTGGAAGCGGCGATCCTCCGTGGCGAGCTGGATCGCCTCGGTGGAGATGGGCTCGTAGGCGGTGAGCGCGGCCTCGAGGCGGTTGAGGACGGTGGGATCCGCGTCGGGGCTGGCGAGGAACTGGAGCAGGGGCTGCGCGGTCACCTCGGCGAGGGACCGGCCGGTGAGGCGGGAATAGCTTTCGTTGGCCCATTCGATCCGGCCCGAGGGATCGGTGATGATGACGGCGTTGTCGGTCTTGCTGGCGACGAGGGAGAGCTTGCGGCTCTCGGCCTGGCTGTGGCGGAGCGCCTCGTCGGCGCGCTTGCGGGCGTTGATGTTCTGGACGGTGCCGAGGACGCGGCGCGGGTGGCGGGCGGCGGAGAAGGAGGTGCACTTGGCGCGGAGGGAAAGCCAGAGCCACTCGCCGGACTTGAGGTGGACGCAGTGCTCAATCTCGATGAGGGGCGTCTCGCCGCGGAAGTGGGCGTTGATGACGGCGCGGACGGCCGGGCGGTCCTCAGCGTGGAGCAGGTCGAGCCAGCCGGTGCCGGTGGTCGGCATGTCGGCCGGGTTCGCCCCGATCATTTTCCAGATGCTGGCGGTGCAATAGACCTGGTCGGTCTCGACGTCCCATTCGTAGACGCCGGCCTGGGTGGACTCGAAGGCGAGGTTGAGGCGCTCGTCGGCGATCTTGAGCCGGCCCTCGATGCGCCGGCGCTCCTCGTTTTCGGCCTGCAACTGGCGGCTGGTGGACTCGGCGGCGCGCTGGCGGCGCAGCGCGGACTGGGCGAGATTGGCGACGAGGCCCAGCAGCAGGCTGACGCCGAGGCCGGAGAACAAGGTGAGTTCGGGCAGGTATTGCCGGCTGGCGCCGAGGTAGCCGGGTCGGGGCGAGAGGGTGATGGTGAAGTGCTGCTCGAGGATGTTGTAATGGGCGGTGCGCCGGAGCTGGGGGTCGAGCTGGTCCTGGCCGACGGACGTGTCGTAAACCATCAGGCAGGCCCCCGGGCCGGCGGGGAGGGCGGGGGAGTCGACACAGATCCGGGTCTGGTAACGGCGGGCCAGGTTGAGCCGGCGGTCGATGGCCGCGAAGAATTTGTCGTAATAGTATTCGCCCATGACGAACCCGGCCGCGCCGGTGACGGGTACATAGACGGCAAAGGTCGGCGCGCGACCGGAGGTTTCGAGGGGGGCGGCGACGCGGTAGCTGGCTTGGGGGGCGATCTCCAGCGCGGCGCGGCGCAGCGGATCAGCCCCGTGGTTGTAGGAGGGCGCATCTTCGTTGCCGGCCAGCGGCCAGTAGAACCGGGTATGCCAGGCTTCGTCGAGCAGTTGCACGGAGCGGTAGGCATCGAAGTCCTGGACAAAGCCCCAGGCTTCCCGCTCCCAGCGGGTCTTGTCGGCGGCCCCGGAGCGCGCGGCGAACCGGGCGAGGCTCTTCACATGGAACTCGGTCTCGTTGCTGAACAGGCCCGCGACGTAGTCCATGGTCAGCTGCGTGGTCTGGTGGATGTAGGCGCGCTCGCGTTCCCGCAGGCTGACCCAGAAGCCGAAGGTGATGGTGACGCCGCAGACCGTGACCGGGAGCCACAACCAGCGCGGGCCGGCGCTGGCGCCCGCAGGCTGCTCGCGGGCCGCGAGCAGGATCAGGGCCCAGCCCAGCATGATCAGGGCGACGGCGGTGTGCGGCCCGATCCGCGCGTAGGTTTGCCACGCCGGCACATCATTGAGGCCGTTGCGATAGGCCAGCAGGCCGGTCAGGGCATAGGCGAGGACGAGAGTGCCCACGAGACCGAGCAGGACGGGCAGCCGGGCATCGTTGGGCCGCACGGCGAGCCAGGTGATCAGGAGGGCGGAGAAGGCACAGGTGGCGGCGAGGGCGGCCGGCATGCGCGCCACGTGCGGCCCGACGACCAGCGTCTCGTGGCGGACGAGCAACTGGTCTAGGCCGAAATCCACCCCGAAGGGATCCTGCAGCATCGTGGCCAGGCCAAGCAGGCCGGCGGCAAAACCCAGGGCCAGCCCGGTTCTTTTCCAACCGAGGGCGAACAGCACCGGGGCCAGCCCGATCAGGAGAAAGCAGGCGGCGGCGTTGGCCGGCAGCGCGGCGTCGTAGGAACGCGGCTGCACCAGCGAGACCGTGCCCGACCACCAGCCGGCCAGCACCACCAGGCCGAACAGCGCCAGGGCCGCGAAGGGGACGAGAGGGCCGAAGCGAAGCAGGGGGCGCAGAGGGCGGCTCGAGGGAGGCGGCATGGAGGACTCGCCCAGACTGCTACGGGAGCCCTTTTCGCATGGCAATGGTATTACCCGGCGCGACCCGGTGCGCACCCGGGCGCAGGCTACCGCGGGGCGGGCTTGGGCGGCGCGGCGGGTGGCGTGGTGCCGGCGGGCTTGGCCGGGCCGGGGGCGACCGGCGCGGTGGACGGGCCGATGGTGACGGACCACTTCGGATCATCGAGCAGGCCGCCGAGCTTGAGTTCGAGGATGCTGGTGAGGGGATTGATGACGATGCTGACGGCGGCTTCGAGCAGGCTGCCGGGCTGGTCGTAGGGTTTGAACTTGGCGCTGAAATCGAGGGCGTTGGTGGCGAAAGTGTAGTTGCCCCGCGCGTCGATGACGGCGCTCGGGCCGGTGACCTTCAGGTCGCGGAACAGGAGCGAGCCATCCTTCATCTCAAAACTGGAGCGCGCGGCGTCCAGCTTCAGGGAGGAGAAGCTGAGCGAGAGGCCGCTGAGCACCTGGGAGAGCAGGCCGAAGAGATGGATCTCGCCGAGTTCCGCGCCGGTGAGCGAGGCGTTGCCGGTGCCATGGTAACTGGCGAGGTCATCGGGGATGCCCTGGGCAGAGAGGGCGACATCCAGGCTGCTGTTGGCGGCCTGCTGGACAAACTTGCTCTCGGCAGTGGCCACATAGGGGCGGCCCGCGCGGTTGGCCTCATATTCCTGCACCGCGTGAATGGCCTGGCCGAGCCGGGCCCCGTTGAGGAAGGCATCGAAGCCCAGGCGCCGGGCCCCGGGCGGGCCGGACAGCGTGGCGCGACCCGAGCCACGCCCACCCGCGGTGGTGAAATCGATTTCGCCCAGGTGCACCTCGGTGCCGTTGACCCCGCCGGCCACCCGCGCCGTGTCCAGCGGGAAGCCGAAATAGTGCAGGCTGCCCCTGCTCTCGGCGGTGAAGCGGTAGGCCGGGGTGCCGCCGTCGATGGCGCCCCAGGCATGGAGTTGCGGCGGCTGCGTGAAACGCAGCGAGGCGAGCACGTCGTCGGCCCGCCCCTCCAGCATGCGGCCGAGCATGGCAGGATCGGCGTTGGTCGTGAAATCAAACTCGAAGCGGGCTGTGTCCCGGCTGTTGGGCACGCCCGTGCGCTGGAAGGAGCCCTCCAGGGTCTGGGTGCCGCCGGCGCGGGTGCCATGCAGCGCCAGCCCGTGGGTGAAATTGGGCCGGACGAACACCGTCGCATCCACGTGCTCGAAGTCGCCGCCCCAGATGGTGGCGGAGCGGGCGAAGGCCCGCACGAAGCTGTTGTTCAGGGACGGATCCTTCCAGCGGCCCTGCACGTCCACCTCGGCCGTGGGGGGGGCGACCGGGAAGGCGAAATACCTGTTCCAGAACGTGAGCCACCAGTCGCCCCGGAACCACCCGTTGATGTCGGCCGGCCGCAGGCGGCCGTCGAGCAGCATCCGGTAGTCGGTGGAAGCAAAGTCCATCCAGTAGGAGCCGCGGGCCAGGTTCTCCCCCATCGTCACCCGGGCGTCGCGGGCGAGGAAGCTGGTGCCCACGATGTCGATGCGGCCGCGGGCGGCGGTGATCAGGACGCCGCGCGAGTCCAGCCGGCCCGCCTCGACCCGGCCGGCGACGCGGTCGAACCGCCAGCCCGGGGCCAGCACGGCGTCGGCCGAGAATGCCACGGGGTCGCTCATCACGAAATAAGGCGCGGCGCGCGGCGTGTGTGCCGTGAGGACGCGGTTGATCAGGTCGGGCGCGACGCGGCCCTCGGCGTGAACGCGGGCGCTTTGCTCGGTGAGGCGGGCCTCGACCTCGGCGGCGATGAATTCGCCGGCGACCTGCGCCGCGGCGCTGCTGCGCACGGCCGGCCAGGCCGACAGGTCGGCATGCACCACCGGGCCGAGGGCCCGCTCCCCGGCGTAATCCAGCGAGCCGGCGGCAGCCTGCAGGTCGAGGGCGCGGCCGGTGAATTTCCCGGGCTGCACCTCGGCCTGGAGGGTGGCGCGGATGTTTTCCGCGGTGACCTTGTCCTGGTAGTCAAGGCGGCGGACGGCGAGATTCACCTGCACGGTGCCCGCGCTCCGGCCATCGAGTGGCAGCCGCAGGCCGGCGACCAGCGGCCCGAGCACCACCGGCTGATCCCACGGCTGGTGGGCCGCGCGGGCGGAGAAGACCAGATCGGCCGCGTTGCCCCCGGCCGGGCCGGGCTCCAGGCGCATGGCCAGCGTGGGCTCATCAAAGGCGTCGAACCGGTGCATGATCGGCGCGAGATTCCGGACCGCCTGCAGAAAACGGGCGGTGAGGGCCGTCAGTTCCAAAGGGGGGGCTCCCGCTGCCGGGGCGGGGCGGGCAAACGCACCCTGCACGTTGAGGGTCAGCCGGCCGACGCGGCCGGCGAATTGCTCCACACGCCAGAGATTGCCGTCGGGGCGGAGCACGGCGATGAGGTCGCTGATGACCGGCTCGGTCGCGCCGCTCGGCGAGAGCATGGCGGGCAGCTGCAGCGCGGCGCCTTCGATGCGGATTTCCCCGGGCAGCGTCCAGCCGGAGAGCAGCGACCAGAAATTGTGCTGCACATAAAGCAGCCGGCAGGTCAGGAGCGGGTCGTCAAAGGGCTTGGTCCGCAGCTGCACGTTCTCCAGGAGGACCTTGCCGGTCGGGTCAAAGCGGGCGCGGCCGAACTGGAGGGCCAGGCCGGACCGGGCCAGTTCGGCCTCGGCGCGCCGCAGGACGAAGCCCGGCACGGGCAGATCGCGGGCGAGGGCGATGTAGAGCAGGACGACCAGCAGCACGCCCAGGACGATCCACAGGGCCCAGCAGGTGATCGTGATGAAGGATGAGGCGCAGAATCGCAGCCCGGTCTTGTACCAGTTGTGGGAAGGCGCGGGCACGGCGGTGCGCGGTGCGGTTACGGCTTGGCCGCGGGTTCGATGGGCGTGGCAGGAGCGACTGGCGGCGGCGTGGCCGGGGCGGTGGCGCCCGGGGCGGGCGCGGTCGGGCCGGGGTCGGTGTAGGTCAGGGGGAAGAGGGCGTCGATCAACTGCTGCGTGACATTGAAAACCACGCCGCCGAAGTCGGCGGTGCCGGCGAGCTGCGTCGCGCCGCCGAGGCGCTCGGTGAGGAACAGGCTGGCGGGGGTGCTTTGGGCCGCGCCGCCGCCGTTGAAGGCGATGGTGTAGTCGATCCGGTAGCGCCAGGGGCGGGGGCCCTGTGGCGTGTCGGCGTGGTCGGGCGAAAAGGTGTCGGCGGTGAATCGCTGGGCGCGAAGATGGAGCAATTGGTCGAGGAGGGCGGTGATGACTTTGCGGGCCGCCTCGGGTTCCACGGCCAGGGCCGCCTCCCAATTCTTGTCCGCTTCGCCGAGTTTCTGCGCATAGAGCGGCTTGCCGGTGCTGGTGAGGTCGATCAGCGCGAGGCTGGTGAGGAAGGCGCCCTCGGGGGGCTCGCGCAGGAGGAGCTGCCGGTAGTACAGCGCACGGGGCGGGGTTTCCTCCAAGATGTCGGGCAGGATTTCGTAGACGAACGGAGGATTGGTGAGGCGGGCGAAGGCCTTGCCCGGCTGGTCGGGCGAGACGCCGATCTGGAGTACCAGGGTGGAGGGTTCGTTGCCGCGGGGACCGCCGCCGGTGCTGAGACCGAGGGTGATCTCGCGTTCCGGCAGCTTGAAGCCGTAGTTCTCGATGTCGGCGGCGGAGGGGGCGTCGCTCAGGAACGCGTATTCGGAACGGCCGCCGGCCCCGGCCACCTGGCGGGCTTCCAGCAGGCGGATTTTCTTGAGCAATTCACCGAGCAACCCGGGGTCCGCGGCGGACGTGATGACCGGGGCCTGGCCGGGGGCGCGGACCACGACCTGCCAGCTCTCCGCGGGTTTCCGGGCCGGGGCGGCGGGGTCGGCGGTCGGTTCCAGTTTTTGCAGGGAGAGTTCGGGCTGGCCGGGGGCGGCGATGGTGAGCGAGGTGACGGTGGCGGGATCGAAGTCGGCGACCCGCGGGTCGCGCAGGGTCTCCTGCGAGGAGCGGAGCACCTCCAGCAGGGGGGCGGGTACGGCGACGGTGAAGACGACGGACTTGTCGTCGATCTTGGCGTAGTATTCGCCGGGCGTGGCGGTGGCATTGCCGAGGAGGAGAATGTCCCGGCGGGCGTTGCCCTCGAGGGTGACGCGGAGGGCGGGGGCGGTAAGGCCGGCGCGGTCGAGGTCGGTGTCGCGGGGCTCGAGGAAATTTTTCGCGGTCAGGGCGTTGAGGGCGTTGATGGTCACCTCGACCACGGTCTTGCTGGCGCGGGCGTTGTTGGGCGCCTCGAACGCCCAGCGCGCCGCGGCGTCGCGGCGGAGGCGGACCTTGAGGTTGGTGGGGGCGGCGGTCTGGATGTTGAGGGAGCGGACCTCGAAGACGGGGATGGTGAAGATGGATTCGGCGCGGAGATCGCCGAGGGGCAGGCTGATGCTTTCAGCCAGGCTGCGGCTGACGACGTGGATGCGGGCGCCGTCGGGCGAGAGGACGTAGAGGCGGTTGCCGCTCTTGGTGTCGGCGCCAACCAGCAGCTTGAAGGACTTCTTGGCGGCGGTGAATTCGACCGTGAAGGCGGGCTCGGCGAGGCCGTAGTCGGCGAGGGTCTGGCCGCTCTTGGCGAGATCGGCGACGGCAAAGCTGGTGATGTTCTTGAGGAACTGGAGCTCGTTGTGGATCAGGGAGACCGCATTGGGATTGGCGGGCCACTCGTAGGGCGCGGTGAGCCACCAGGTTTCGCCGTTCTTCTTGAGCCGGACAACCTCGCCCGTATGGCTGGTGCGGGTGAGCGAATCCATGCTGGCGATCTCGGTCGGGAGCACGCTGTGGCTCGCCTCCAGCAGCTTGCGCGCATCGATCAGGGGCCGGTCATAATAATAAATATAGCAGAACAGGACGACGTTCAGGAAAAGGAGGACAACGGTGACTTTGGAGCGCATCGGGGAGGGACTACGGACAACGGACTACAGGACAACGGACCGAAGACCAAGGGCGCAGTGGCCAGGCCTGTAGTCCGCAGTCTGTGGTCCTGTGGTCATGTTTTAGTTGCGGCGGGTCCAGTAAACGACGGTGCCGAGCAGGGCGACGACCCCCGGCAGGCCCAGGAGGAGACCGAGGCGAAGGTTGACGAGTTCCTCGGCGCTGAGGGCGAGCTGGAAGCGCTCGATCGGGCGGACGGGGATATTGATCAGGATGTCCTTGTCCACGATGGCCCAGTTGACGGTGGAAATAAAGAGGTTGAGGTTGCCGATGGTGATGATGCGGTCGTTGGTCACGAGGTCGGCGGTGCCGATAACCGCGAGTTTGCCGCCTTTCACGCTGAGGGGCAGGTTGGCCGGCGGCTTGAGGCGCTCGGAGATGACCATGACGCCGAGCTCGCCCTTCAGGTCCTGGCCGGGCGTGTATTCGGGCATGACGTTGCGAACGCGGTAGCTGGTCTCGCCCCAGGCGGAGGGGCTGCTGGTGATGAGTTTCCTGACCCGCAGGCCTTCGTCGAGTGAGCGGCCTTCGTCAGAGATCGAGCGGGCGGGGCCGACGATGAGGGACATACTATTGTTCCGCAGGTTGTCGGTGATGTGGCTGACTGGTTCGGGCGGCGGTTCGGGCGGGAAATTCCACAGCCGCATGTCGTTGGTTTCCGTGATGCTGTTCGGGTTGGGGTCGAGGATGACATTGTCCTGGACGATGATGCCCCAGTCGAAGAGCAGGGTTTCCAAGCCGTGGGCGAAGCCCGGGTCCAGCAGGAGAAAAAGCCGGCCGGCCCGGGTGGTGAGGTAATTGCGGAGCAACTCCTCCTCGAAGGGCTGGAGGCGGCCCTGGGGCGAGGCGACGATGATGAGCGCGGTGTCATCGGGGATCTTGTGGGTGAGGCTGAGGTCGAGGCTGACGACCTCGTAGTTCCGCTGGCGGAGCTCGTCGCGGATGTTGGAGAGGCCGCGGCGGCGGTCCACGTCGTCGGGGCGCATTTCCCCGTGGCCGGCGAGGAAGTAGATTTTTTTCTTCTCCGGGCTGGAGACGTCGAGCAAGGCGGCGGTGAGGGTGGATTCGCCGCGGAAGCCGGCCCGGCGGCGTTCGCGGATCTCATAGAAATCCATCAGGGCCAGCACGCGGCGGTGGTCGTCGCACATGAGCACGACCTGGTTGGGCGTGTCGAGGCCGAGGGCCTCGGCCTCGCGGCGGTTCTGGTAGATGTCAAGGTAGCGGACCTCGATCTTGCCCTTGGGGTTGTTGCGGGAGAGGTAGGTGTATTCGCGCAGCAGGCCGCTGATGTCGCGGAAGGCCTGGGCGATTTCCTCTTCGGCGCCGTCGTTGGGAATCGTGACGATGATCCGGACATCGCGGTTGAGTTCCTCGAGGTAGGAGCGGGTCTCGGCTGAGAGGGAATGGCGGCGGTTCTGGGTCAGGTCGAAGCGCCAGGCGTGGTTGAGGGCGAGGTAATTGAGCCCGGCGAACAGCGCGAGGAACAGGATCGCCTGGAGCACCAGGTTGATGAACCGGATCCAGCGGGCGGCGCGGAAGCTGTCGTAGTGGGCCATGCGCTTAGCTGTTCAGGATCTTGGCCTCGACCCCGAGGATGCTGAAGATGAGGGAGAGGATGCAGCCGGTGAGGTAGAAGAAGACCTGCCGGGTATCGATGATGCCGTGGGTGAAGTCGTCCACGTGGCCGGGGATGCGCAGCGACTCGACGGCCAGCTTCACGGGCGAGAGCAGGTCGTTGTTCAGGGCCGGGAGCTCGCTCACGTAACTGAGGCCGCCGATGAGGCCGAGGAGGATGGTGAAGCTGAGGATGCCGGCGACGGCCTGGTTGCGGGTGACGGCACTGGCCAGGATCCCGACGGCGATGAAGAGCAGGCCGCTGACGGCAATGAAGAGGTAGCCGCCGATGAGCGGGCCGGAGTCGAGGTAGCGCGCGTCGCGGGCGTAGAGCTGCAGGATGTAGTGGAAGCCGAAGGTGGAGGCCCACAGCAGAAGGTAGAAGAGGTAGGCGGCGGAGAACTTGCCGAGCACGACCTCGGCAGTGCTGACCGGGGCGGTGAGCAGGGTCTCCAGCGTGCCGAGCCGGCGTTCCTCGGCGAAGGATTTCATGGTGAGGAGGGGCACCATGAAAAACACCGGGATGAAGAAGGCCGTGAAGAAGACAACGGCGGGCGGGGTCTCCTGCGGGGCCTTGCTGTAGTCGCCGAGGATGCCCACGAAGATGAAGCCCATCACCAGCAGGAAGAGCACGGCGGCGATGTAGGTGCTCGGGTTGTAGAGCAGGGCGCGGATCTCGTGCGAGAGGATGGTGAAGTAGTGGCGCATCAGGAATTGCAGAGTGCGGACTGCGGATTGGGGATTGAGCGGAGGCAGAACACCCCCCGGCGCTTCGCGCCACCCCTCTTGATAGAGGGGATTGGATTTGTCTGAGTCCCCTCTGGAGAGGGGTGCCCGCAGGGTGGGGTGTGTTGGCTCGGGTGCATGATGGTGATCAGACCTTCGGCAGCGGGGCGCGGCTGTCGCCGTGCACCAGTTTCTTGTCCGGCACGCGGGCATCCCAGCTGCGGCGGGTGGCGGCGAGGAAGACGTCCTCCAGCGAGGGCTGGGTGCGGCCGAGGGAGCGCACGCGGTAGCCGGCGGCGGGGAGGACCTGCAGGAGTTTCTCCCCGATGTCGGCCTGGGCGTCGGTCATGAGGGTGGCGATATGGAAGCCGTCGGGACCGGCCGGATCCTGGGTCACGACCCGGAGGGTGGGCTCGATGCCGGGCAGGAGGGCGGCGAGGCCGGCGGGGTCGCCGGCGAGTTCGACGTGGTAGGTGGTGTGGCCGAAGATTTCGTGGCGCAGGTCGGCGGGCGAGCCTTGGGCAACGATGCGGCCGCCGTTGATGATGAGCACGCGGTCGCAGGTCTCCTCGATCTCGGGGAGGATGTGGCTGGAGATGATGACGCTCATGCGGCCGCGGAGGCTGGCGATGAGGTTGCGGACAATGATGATCTGGTGCGGGTCGAGGCCGATGGTGGGCTCGTCCATGATGATGACGGCGGGCTCGGCGAGGATGGCCTCGGCGATGCCGACGCGCTGCTTGTTGCCCTTGGAGAGGCGGCCGAGGATGCGGTGGCGGTTGCGCTTGAGGTCGCAGAGCTCGAGCACCTCGTCGATGCGGGCGCGGAGCCTGGCGCGGGGCATTTCCTTGAGCCGGCCGCGGAACCAGAGGTATTCGGAGACGCGCATGTCCTCGGGCAGCGGGTTGTTCTCCGGCATGTAGCCGACGTGGCGCTTGGTGGCCTCGGGGTGGCTGGCGACGGGCAGGCCGCAGATGCGGACGGACCCGGCGTTGGCCGGCAGGTAGCCGGTGAGGATGCGCATGGTGGTGCTCTTGCCCGCGCCGTTGGGGCCGAGGAGGCCGACGATCTCGCCGCGCTTCACGGTAAAGCTCAGGTTGTTGACCGCGGTCAGGGAACCGTAGGTTTTGACCAGATTGGTGACCTCAATGGTGATGTCGGGGATGTCGGCCATGCCGCGTGTGCGTGAAGGAGTTAGACGAGGATTCCGTCCCGCGGGCAAGCCTGCGTATCAGGCGGCGGGCGAAACATCCCGACTAAGCGTGACCTCCCCGGCGCGGAAGCGTTCCGTGCGGCCCGGGCCGGTGCGGACGATGAGCGAACCCTCGTCGTCGATGCCCGTGGCGGTGCCGGAGATGGTACGGTCGCCCTGGGTGACCGAGACCGGCCGGCCGCGCAGCACGTCGAAGCGCTGCCAGAGCTCGGCGAACTTGCCGCGGTAGTCGTCCTCGACGAACTGGCCGTAGGCGGAGAGCACGCGGGTGATCAGGGCGGCGGCGAAGCGGTTGACCTCGACCGGGGCGCCGGCGGCCTCGGCCAGCGAGGTGGCGGTGGCCGCGAGCTCGCGGGGCAGGTCGGCGGAACGGGCGTTGAGGTTGAGGCCGAGCCCGAAGACGAGGTCGCGCACTTGGTCGGAATCGATGCGGGCCTCGGTGAGCATGCCGCCGGCCTTGCGGCCGCCGAGGAGGAGATCGTTGGGCCACTTGAGGCCGGGCTCGAGCTTGCAGAAATTGGCGGTGAGCTCGCAGATGTTGAGCCCCATCCAGAGGGTGAAGTCCTGGAGGCGGGCGGGCTCGAGCTTGGGCCGGAAGACAAAGGTGCCGTAGAGATTGCCGGCCGGCGGGCTGTGCCAGGTGCGGCCCCGGCGGCCGCGGCCCTCGGTCTGCTCCCGGGCCAGGATCACGAGCGGGGTGCGGCTGCCGGCGGCGAGATGGCGCTCGGCCTCGCTGTTGGTGCTGTCGACCTTGTCGAGGGTGAGGAAGTACGGCTGCCGGGCATGGCCGGCGAGGTGCGCCTCAATCAACCCGTGGTGGAGCTGCGGCGGGGCCTGCACCAGCCGGTAGCCGCGGCTGCGCGCGGCCTCGAAGACGAAGCCCTGCTTGGTGAGCTTCTGCAGTTGCATCCAGATCGCCACCCGGGAGAGGCCGAGGAGCTTCGCCAGGCGGTTGCCCGAGACGTAGCCGGAATCACTGGCAAGCAGTTCGCGGAGGATGGTGACTTCGGTAGCCGGCATGGAAATGTGCGTGCGGTGGCGATGCGGAATCCCTACAGAAACAAGGGAACGATGGGGGCGCAAATGTCATTTGAAGATTTCCGGGGCTCGGTGGAGGCGGGGACGCCGCCGGCGGGACTGAGCAGGGCGCTGCTGGCGCTCTGGCATGACGCCCGCGGGGAGTGGGACCGGGCGCACGAGCTGGCCCAGGCGGCGGGCGGGCGCGAAAGCGACTGGGTCCACGCCTTCCTGCACCGCAAGGAAGGTGACGAGATGAACGCGGGCTACTGGTATGCCCGGGCCGGACGGCCGGCGGCGACGGGCGGGCTGGACGCGGAGTGGGAGGCGATCGTGCGGGCTCTGCTGGGAAGCTCGGAAAAGTAGGGCCGGTCTTCGCCGGCCTTTTGAAGGGAACAGGCCAGTCAGAGACTGGCCCTACTCACGTGCCGCAGCCTTACGGCTTGGTCGTGGCGTCGCGGAGTGCCTTGGCCTCGGCCGGGTCGGTCTGCTCCACGGCCTTGGACAGGTTGAGCACGTCGGCGGTCATCTGGGCCTTCTTTTCCCGCTCGTAGTCCTCGAGCGCGCGCGTGGCCATGGAGGTGCCGAAGAGGGGGATGGTGAATTTGTTGAGGGCCTGGTCGAGGGCGCTGTATTTCTGCTTGGCGAGCTGCTCGCCTAAGCCCTGCTTGGTGACCATGACCTCGGGAGTGAGGCGCGGGCGGGGCTTCTGCTTTACCACCATTTTCGGCAATTCGAGCGTATTGGGATCGGCCGGTTTGTTATCCTCGGGCTTGGGATGGGCCAGCGGCGTGAAGTTGAGCGGGGCGTCGGGCGGGGAGACGGCGGGCTCCGCCTTCGCCGGGGCTGCAGCGGGCAGGTCGGCGGCGGGGGCGGCTTCCTTTGCGGGAGTCGCAACCTCAGCCGCCGGGGTCACGGCCGGCCCGGCTGGTTTCTCCGCGACGGGTGCGGGAGCGGTGGCGGGCTGGGGCGGCGTGTCGACCGCCAGTGCGGTCACGGAAAGAGTGGCGAACAGCAGCCCAAGAAATTGCGCCGGGGGTTTCATACGATGAAGACTAGTCAAAGGGAGGGATCTATCGAGAGAAAATTCGCCTGGGGTGATGTCCTACCTGACCGGCCCGCCGGCCGGCCGGGTGGTGTGGGTGTTGTCCGTCTCCTGTTTGAATTTTTTGGCGGCCTCGGGATTGATGGCCTTGCTGGCTCCGTTCACGTGGCCGAGCCGCTCGGCCTCCTTGGCGCGGTAGATGGCTCGGCCGCGGTCCGCCTTGGAGGGGCTGAGGATCGGGATGGTAAAGCGGTTGAGGAACAGGTTCAGCGGCCCGTCTTCCGCGAGGGCGTCGAGGTAGATGTTCTCCATTTTTCGGTTGAGGTCGTCCTTGCTCATGAGGTGGTCAGCGGCGTCGCTCGGGAGGCGCTTCTCTTTCACCGTCATTTTCGGAAGCACCAGCACATCGGGGGCCGTTGCGGGGGCGGGCTCGGAGGTTTCGCCGTCCGCCTTGGGGGGAGGTGGCTGATAGGTGGGGAGGCCCTCCTTGATGCGATTTTTCGTTTCGCGGGTGACGAGACCGGTGGGGGTTTCCTCGGCAGCCAGCAGCGCCACCAAACCGGCTGGAATGAGCAGGAGGAGTCCGGCCGGTTTCATCAAGGGTAGGGCTTGGAACCGCCGGCCGCCCGGAAGTTCCGGCAAAAACCGGCATCACGCTGATCCCGCCCGGTTTGGGCTGGCAAGGTCACGGCTTAACCGGCATCAACTGGGGCCAACTTATGCCGGACTCATCACGCGCTGCAGGAGCTGTCTTTCTCTCCTACGCGTCGTCCGCCGTCGCTCAATCCGACAGGTTCATGGCTATGGCGGATAGGCAGGATGCGGTGTCAGGAGGTGCCTGATGAGCGAGACCGCAGTCAAAGCAGTTTTCCTGTCCTACGCATCCCAAGACGCGGATGCGGCGAAACGCATCTGCGAGACTCTCCGCGCGGCCGGCGTCGAGGTGTGGTTTGACACGGATGGTGGCCTGGAGCACGGCGACGAATGGGATGCCAAGATCCGCCGGCAGATCAAGGAGTGCGTGCTGTTCCTGCCCATCATCTCGGCCAACACGCAGGCGAGGGAAGAGGGTTACTTCCGGCTCGAGTGGGATCTCGCCGCGGAGCGGGCCCGCACCATCGCGAGTGGCGTGGCCTTTATCCTGCCTGTGGTGGTGGATGCCACCCGCGAGCCGGAAGCGCTTGTGCCCGACCGCTTCCGCACCGTGCAATGGACGAAGCTGCCCGGTGGCACCGTGCCGCCCGAGGTCCTGCAACGTTTCCTGAAACTCTGGTCGCACCGCACCGGGGCGCTGAAGCATCGGAGTGCGGAGCAGGGAGCGGGGAGCGAGGAGCTTCGAACTGAAACCCGTGAAACGAAAACTTCGGACCGAAGCGATCGTCCCCGCTGGCTGGTGCCGGCGATTGCCAGTGTGGTGGCCGTCGCCGTCGTTGCGGCCTGGTTCGCGCTGCGACCTTCATCTCCTCCCGCCTCCAGTTTCCCGCCTCCGGCCTCCCCGGCGGCTCCAGCCGTCGTGTCCGAGGCGCGGCAGCTCGTGGCCAAGGCTTGGGAGCAGATGAACAAGGCCGAGCTGGCGCGCGCCGAGCTGGAGGTGGCGGAGGATTTCTACAAACGGGCGGTGGCGCTCGACACCATCGATCCCGTCGTTTGGGCGGCGGGGGCGCAGGTGGATACCTGGTTCATCTACCACGGGTTCGATGACACGCCGGCCCGGCGGGAGTCGGCGAGGGCCAAGGCCGCCCGCGCGCTGCAGCTCGATGCCACGGGATTTGAATCCCGGCTGGCGCAAGCCTGCTACTTGGTGCGCGGGGGTGGGGACAGGAATACGGTCGGTGCATCGACCGAATCAGAGGCCCGCCAGCTGTTGGAAGCCTTGCTGCGGGAAAGCCCGGACGAACCACGCACGCTCCTGACACTCGGCATTCTGCACCGCAACGTCGGTCGGATCCCGGAAGCCCGCAAGGCCCTGGAGCGGTTGGCGCAAAACCCGGCCTTTGCGGCGCTCGCGTGGAACGAACTCGGTTATGTGGCCTATTTTGCCCGTGACTATCGGGAGGCGGAAGCGGCGGCGGACCGTTCGATCGCGATCAAACCTTACTGGGGCAACCTCGGGCTGAAGGCGTGGGTGGCGCTCTCGTGGCGCGGTGACCTCGACGGGGCGAAGGCGGCGGTGGAAGAGATGCCGGCCCGGGTGATGCAGGACGACTTTGCCGTCACGACCGCGGTGTGGGTCTATTGGTACCGGCGCGAGCCGGACGGCATCCTGCGGGCGATCCAGCCGATCGGGCGGGACTGGCTGAGGTCGAACCTGATGGACGGCCCCAAGGCGGCCTATGCGGGCCTGGCGCATCGCATGGCCGGACGCAAGGAGGCGGCGGAAATCGAATGGCGCGCCGCCCTCAAGGTGATCGGGCAACGCCTGGCCGAGACCCCGAACTCCCCGCGTCTGCTCCAGTGGAAGGCCCGCCTGCTGGCGGAACTGGGTGAGCGGACCGAAGCGGAGAAGGTTTACCAGATCTTCTGGCAGATCGGCGGCGCCAGCAGCACCGCCTACAGTGACATGATCGATCGCCTGTTGCTCGGGCAATACGACGAGGCGATCAGCGCCTTGGAACGGGGTGCCGCCAGGGATGAGCGTCTCGTACCGACCCTGCTCCGGCTTGACCCACGCTGCGATCCCCTGCGCCAGCTGCCCCGGTTTCAAGCCCTGCTCGCGCGCCTCGAAGCGGACCCGCGCTATTCACCGAAGGCGGAACAGAAGACGGAGAACAGAGAACAGGGGACCGTTTCAACCCTTCCACCCGACGCCAAGTCCGTGGCGGTGCTGCCGCTGGCCAACTCCAGCGGCGATCCGGCGCAGGAATATTTTTCGGACGGGCTCACCGAAGCCATCCTCGAGGCGCTCCAGGCCGAGCGCGACCTGCGCGTCCCGGGGCGCGCGTCGTGCTTCGCCTTCAAGGGCAAGGCCCAGACCGTGCCGGAAATCGCGCGCGCGCTCAACGTGGCGCAGGTCGTCGAGGGCAGCGTGCGCCGGTCCGGCAACCAGGTGCGCATTACCATCTCGCTCACGCGCGGGACGGACGGCATCAGCGAGCCGCTGGGCACGTTCACCAAGGAACTGGTGGACGGCGCCGCAATCTTCGCCCTGCAGGACGAGGTGGCCGGCGCGGTGGTCGCGAAGCTGACGCGCCGGACCACCACGGCGGGCGGTGGCGCGGTGCCGACCAGAAACCCCGCGGCGCACGATGCCTACCTGCGCGGCCGGGCGGCCATGAGCCGCCTCTCCCAAGTGATGCGCGGCAGCGCCCTCGAGCACTTCCATGAAGCGGTCCGGCTCGATCCCGACTTTGCGCTCGCCTGGGCGCAGCTGGCCGAGGTGCTGGTCCTGCAGCGGCAGCGTGGCGTGCTCTATCGCACGGAGGAAAATGCTCGGGAGGCCCGGCAGGCCGCGGCCAACGCCCTGCGCCTGGGTCCCGACCTGCCCGAGGCCCATTTCGCCCTGGCGAGGGTCACGCAGGTGGTGGACCGCGACCTTGTGGCCGCCGGGCGGGAGCTGGATGTGGTGGAGCGCCTCCGCCCGGGTTTTCCCGAGTTGTTCATGATGCGGTCCGAGTTGGTGGCCCTGCGGGGCGACTGGGGCCCCGATTTGGTCCGGCGGGTCTGGCAGGCGGTGGAGCGCGACCCGCAAAATTATATCCGGCACACGGCGGGGGCGAATGGGTTATCGACCGCCGGCTGGTTTGCCGACGCGGCCCGGCTGATCCAGCAGGTGAGAGCGGCGGTGCCGGCCGACGAATGGCCCTATCATTTCAACTCCATCAATCTCCTCCGCTGGACGGGAGATGTGCCGGCGGCGCTGGCGGAGTTCAACCAGTTCCCGGCGGATCGCCGCGACCAGTTTTTTTATTCGATCCGGGGCGACCTGCTGGAAAAAGCCGGTGATTTCCCGGCGGCGCTGGCGAACTATGAGGCGATGGGCGAGGAGGCTGACCGGACCGGACTGCTGCCGGCGTCCTTCCATCCGGTATCGTACCGGCGGGCCGTGCTGGAGGCGCGGCGGGGCCGTCCCGAGCGCGCCGCCGAACTCTATGCCCAGACGCTGAAGGATGCGGAGTTCCTCGCCGGCGATCGCACCACGGCCCGGATTGCCGTGCCCGCGCTGGTGAAGGCGCGCCTGGGCCAGCGGGCCGAGGCGCTTGCGTTGCTCGACCAGGCCATGCAGCGGGGGGAGAAGACATTCTTCGCCAACAATCTCGCCGATTTGCGCCGGTCGAAGGCGGAGGTGCACGTCATCCTTGGCCAGCCCGACGAGGCCATCGCCACGCTGCGCTCGGTGCTCGCGATGGGTTATGGTTTTGGTTACACGCTGCGGCTCGATCCCACATGGGAGCCGCTGCGCGGCGATCCGAAGTTCCAGCAACTGATGAAGGAAGCCGAAGCCCGCGCCGACGCCCAGCCGCGCCCGAAGCCATGACCATGAATTTCACCACGAAGACACGAAGTCACCGAGCGTTAGCTACGGAACACACGGAATCCGACCGAACCCTGCCGTCATGAATCCCTCCTTTTCTGTGTGTTCCGTGTGTTCTGTGGTTATCAAAGTCCGGTGGCTTGGCCTTAGTGTCTTCGTGCCTTCGTGGTTTAAATCTGTCGCATGAGTGATTCAGGCAAAGCGGTCTTCCTCAGTTACGCCTCGCAGGATGCGGAGGCGGCGAAGCGCATCTGCGATGCGCTCCGCGCCGCCGGCGTCGAGGTGTGGTTCGACCAGAGTGAACTCGTCGGCGGGGATGCGTGGGACCAGCAGATTCGTCGGCAGATTGGCTCGTGCGCGCTGCTGATCCCGGTCATTTCGGCCAACACGCAGGCACGACGGGAGGGCTACTTCCGGCTGGAGTGGCGGCTGGCCGTCGAACGCATGCGGCAGATGGACGACGACCTGCCGTTCCTCCTGCCGGTCGTGATCGACGAGACGAAGGATGCGGAGGCGTTCGTGCCGGAAAGATTTCGCGAGGTGCAGTGGACCCGGCTCAAAGGCGGCGAGACGCCTCCGGCGTTCGTGGCACGGGTGAAGAAGTTGCTGGGTGGAGAAGTAGGGCCGGTCTCCGACCGGCCACCAGGATCGAAGGCGACGGAGACCGGTCACAGACCGGTCCTACCGCAGAAGCGCCCCCGCTGGCTCGCGCCTGTCATCGCAGGCGTCGCCGTGGCCGCGGTGGCCTGGGTATTCACCCGGCCATGGGAAAAATCTGCGGCTACTCCGGCCCAGCCGGCTTCGGCGCCCGCCGCGAATCCGCTCGTTGCGCGGGCTTGGGCCATCATCCGGTCCGAGGTGGTCACGAAGGAGGGCCTCGATGCGGCCCAGGAATTCTGCCGGCAGGCGATCGCGCGCGATTCCACGGACGCCGAAGCGTGGGCGGTGGCCGCGCAGGCCGACGCTCTGGTGATCTACTACGCTTTCGACACGTCCGAGGAGCGCCGCCAGCAGGCCCAGCAGAAGGCCGCCCGGGCGCTAGTGCTGGCGCCGGACAGCTTCAAGGTGCGCCACGCGCAGGCCAAGGTCTTCGGCTATGCCACCGGTTCACAGCCGATGCGCGAAGAAGCGGCGAAACGCTACCGGACACTGATCGCCGAGCAGCCAGCCGATCGGGGACTGAAGATCGAACTCGGCACGATCCTGCGCGACCTCGGGCAGGTCGATGAAGCGGCGGCGCTTTTCGAGCAGGTGGATGACCTGAACTCGGCCGGCTGGAACTACGTGGCCGCTGGCCGCAATGCCGACGCCCAACGGGTCGCCGACAGATGGCTGCAACGGGGACGCAATCCGGGGGCGCTGCTGATGCAATTCACCCTCAAGGCCTATTGTGCGCAGGACCTGGCGGCGGCGCATGAGTTTGCCGGGCAATTCACGACGACGGAGCTGCTCGACGACGGTGCCGCCATGTGTGCGATCTACGACGGCCTATTCCGCCGCGATGCCGAAGCGATGATCAAGGTGCTCACGGCTTTCCCCCGTGAATACCTCGCGCTTGCCAAGAGCCAGCGGGGACCGAAGCGCTATTTCCTCGGGCTGGCCCACGAGATCGCCGGCAACCTCGAGTCCGCCCGGGGCGAATGGCGGCTGGCCGTGGAGCAGATGCGGGAACGCCAGAAAGCCGCGCCCAACGACGTCGATGCACTGGGCTGGGAGGCGTTGCTCCAGGCGCGCCTCGGCGAGCGGGCCGAGGCGGAACGGTTGCTCGCGCTTTTTCGCACCAAGGAACAAACGGACGAACTTCGCCGGGTCATGGTTTCCACCGCCACCTGGGCCGCTTTGGGCCTGGGCGGCAAGGTGCACGATGAACTGGAGACATTCCGTCGCCAAAGCCCGCAGCGATTTCTATGGGTGCACGCCATGCTGCGCTTCAGCCCCGAGTACGATGCCCTGCGCGGCGAGCCCTGGTTCGGGAAATTCCTTCGCGACACCCTGCCGCCCGGCGCGAAGCCCTTCGACGACCCGAAGCCGTTGTCCGAGGCGCGGCAGCTGTCGGAAAAGGCCTGGCAACTGGCGATTGATAGCAACCGGGATTCACAGCCCATGCTCAACGCGATCGAAATGGCGGAACGGGCCATCCAGCGCGACAAGCTCGACGGCGAGGTCTGGGCCGTGGCGGCTTTGGTGGATATCCAAGGCTATCTCAAGGGCGTCGATCGCACGGAAGCCCGTAAGGTCCAGATCCGCACCAAGGTGGCGCGCGCCAAAAGCCTCGCGCCGCGTTCGGTGCTGGGCCGGCTGGCCGAAGCCCGGATGCTGTTTCATGTCGATCCGTCGCCGGAAAACCTGGCCGAGGCGGAGCGGATCCTGCGCGACCTGGAGACCGAGTCGCTCGGGGAAAGGGATGCCGCAAATGTGGCGGGGAGCCTGGCCCTCATCCTCCAGCAGCAGGGACATTACGTCGAAGCCGGACAGATTTTCGAACGCGCCGCCGGAACAAATTACCCGGGATGGCTCAATTCTGCCAGCTGGGCCTACCTGGCCGCGGGTAAATTTCCGGAAGCGCAGGCGGCGGCGGAAAAACAAATGGCCGTTGAGCGCGAGACCGGGCTGCTCCAGCTGGCCATGGTTCATCTCATCCGCGGCGACCTGGTGGCGGCGCGAGCCGCCATGGACCGGATGTCGCCCGCTTCGCGTCGCGATGAGGTGCCGCTCTCGCTGCACGCCTGGCTGGGGATCCTGTCCCGGGAACCGGAAGGCACGTTGGCCGACTTGCAGCAATTGCCCGGGGATACCGCGCGGAGTCCGTTGTTCCGGTATCCCAAGCGCTACTTGGTCGGTCTGGCCCACCAATTGGCGGGCCGGCCCGAGGTCGCGCGCCTCGAATGGCAAGCCGCCCTGCGCGGGGTGGATCAGAAGCTGGCGGAGGATGCCACTGTGGCCGACCTGCAGCAGGCGCGGTTCTATTTGCTGGCCGCCCTGGACCGCGGCACCGAGGCCACGCAAACTCTGCAATTGATGCGTCAGCTCAAGCTCGTGCCGGTCGGCGCGGAGGGTTCGCGTTACTTCGCCGTGCTGCATGACCACGAGGAAACACTGCGGCAGGCGGAGCGGGCATTGCGGCCAAATTCCTTTTATCCCGAAATCACCCGCTCGTTCATGCGCCACGACCCGGCCTACGATTTCATGCGCGACGATCCCCGCTGGCAAAAGCTGCTGCGCGAAAATCTGCCGGAAGGCGCGAAACCGTTTGATGACCCGAAGCCGGAGGTGAAACCATGAGCGAGCCCGGCAAAGCGGTGTTTCTGAGCTACGCGTCCCAAGATGCGGAGGCGGCGAAGCGCATTTGCGACGCCCTGCGCGCTGCTGGCGTCGAGGTGTGGTTCGACCAGAGCGAGCTCGTCGGCGGAGATGCGTGGGACCAGAAGATCAAGAAGCAGATCCGGGATTGTGCGCTGTTCGTACCCATTATCACGGCGAACACGAACGCCCGGACCGAGGGCTACTTCCGGCGCGAATGGAAACTGGCGGTCGAGCGCACGCACGACATGGCCGATGATGCGCCGTTCCTGTTTCCCATCATCATCGGTGACGTCACCGACGCCACTGCGCGGGTGCCGGACAAGTTCCGCGATGTCCAGTGGACACGGCTGCGGCTGGACGAGACGCCGGCGGAGCTCGCGGGACGCGTCACCAGGCTGCTGAGCGGAGAAGTAGGGTCGGTCTCTGACCGGTCGTTTGGGAGTTCTGCGCCAGGCAAGGCCGGTCAAAGACCGGCCCTACCCCGGAAGCGCCGTCTTTGGCTCGTCCCTGTCATCCTCGCGGCCGTGTTTGAGGGCCTCTGGCAGCAGCGGCGCAACCACGAGCCGGTCGTCCCGGCCGCTGCCCAGACCGAGGCCCAGAAGCTCGTCGCGCAGGCCCGGCAGATTTACGACACCGGGGACGAGCTGAATCGCGAAAACATTTTCTTCGCCGACGATCTCGTGAAGCGGGCCCTCGCCCTGGATCCCGCCGAGCCGGCGGCGTGGGAGCTGGCCGCCTGGCTGTCCTACACGATGTCCTGGCAGGGCTTCGACAATTCCGACGCCCGGCGCGAGACGCTGATGCGTCAGGCGGCGCGGGCCCAAGCCCTGGCGCCCTCCTCGGTGTCCGCGCAGTTGGTGATGATCAACGCCCGGATATCCGTGAACTTCACCAGCTCAGCCTTGGGGCCAAGCAAGGACCTGGCGGAAAGCGAGGGCGAGTTGCTGGCGCTCGCCGCACGCGAGCCCGGCAACTGGCAGGTACAGCGGGCCTTGGGGCAGACCTACCGGTTCCTCAACCGCCCTGATGATTGCATCCCGGCTTTGCGGCGCGCCGTCGAACTGTCCCAAGGCAAGGCGACGGCGGTCGTCGACCTGGCGAATGTCCTCGTCCGGCTCAAAAGGTATGAAGAGGCCGAGGCGATCATCGCCCCGACGCTGGCCCGGGAGCCCACGGGCCGGGTGCGCTCTTTTGACCTCCTGATCAAGTGCCGCTGGCATGGCGACCTCGCCGGGGCCCAAGCGGCGCTGCAGACTTGGCCCAGCTGGCTCCTGCAGGAGGATCGCGGGGCCTTTTGGGCCTGGGAAGCCTGGATGTACAGCCGGCAGCCGGACAAGGCGCTCGTGGCGGCGCTGCGGCTGCAGCGCGACTACCTGCATGATGCGAATTTCACCGGTCCGCGCGCCGTCCTGACGGCCCGCGCCCACGAGCTGGCCGGGCATGCCGAGGCCGCGCGAGCGGAATGGCGCACGGTGGTTCAGCACACGGACCGCGAACTGGCCGGGAACCCGGATGACCCGGCTGCGTTGTATTGGAAAACCTGGGCTCTCATGCGCCTGGGCGAGACGGCCGCAGCCCAGGTGAACGGCACCCTCCTGCGGCAACGCACGGAATCCAACCAGATGAGCTTTTTCAAGGGGACCAACATCGCGGCACTGTGGGTGACCACGGGCCAGGCCGAGCTCGCCTTCAAGGCGATGCACCACCAGCTCAAGGAGTTTAACGACAGCTACGGGGTCACGCGGGCGATGCTGGAGCTCGACCCAGCCTACGATCCGGTGCGTGACGATCCCCGCTTCAAGGAGATTGTCGCGCTGGCCCCGGCGCCCGCCCCACCCGGGGCGGGCGGGTCCTCCTCCGCCAAGGCTTCGCCACCAGACGCAAAATCCATCGCCGTCCTGCCGTTCGCCAACCTGAGCACGGACAAGGAGAACGAGTTCTTTGCCGACGGCGTGCACGACGACGTCATCACCAACCTCGCCAAGATCCGCGACCTCAAGGTCATCTCCCGCACCTCCGTGCTGGCCTACCGCGACACCGCTTCGCGCAACCTGAAGAGAATCGCGGCGGAACTGGGCGTGGGCAGCGTGCTCGAGGGCAGTGTGCGTCGCGCCGGCACCCGCGTGCGGGTCACCGCGCAATTGATCGACGCCCGGACCGATGCGCACCTGTGGGCCGACACGTTTGATGGCGACACCAGCGACATCTTCGCCCTGCAGGCCAGCCTGGCGCAAAAGATCGCCGCGCAACTGAAGGCGACGCTGACGCCCGATGAGAAGACGCTCATCGAGCGCCATCCCACGGAGAACCCGGAGGCCTACGAATCCTACCTGCGGGGCCGGGTGCTGGAGGAGCGGCTCACCCAGAATTCGCGCATTGAAAGTTATGAGGAGGCGATCCGGGCCTACCAGCAGGCGGCCACGCTGGACCCCACCTTTGCGCTGGCCTATGCGCGGCTGACCCGTCTCCACGGCACGGTCTATTGGTTCGGCTACCTCGATCCCTCGCCGGCCCGGAAGGCGCTGGTCGAGGCCGCGGTGGAGGCGGCGCAGCGCAACGCGCCCGATGCCCCCGAAACGCACTTCGCCCGGGGGGTGCTCGAGTATTTTGTCCACACCGACTGGGAGCGGGCGCTCGCCGAGTATCGCCTCGCCGAGACCGGCCTGCCCAACGACATCCAGCTGCAGTACCTGATCGCCTTCACGCTGCGCCGGATGGGGCGCTGGCCGGAGGCCCTCACCTACATGGAACGCAGCCTCTCCCGCGGCCCGCGGGATCTCTACATCGCGAGCCAGGTCGGCGGTTACTATCGCGCACTCCGCCGGTACGATTCGGCGATCGAGGCCGGGCAGCGCTGCGTCGCGTTGTTCCCGCAGGACAGCGTCGCCCGCACGATCCTGGTGTTGGCCCAATTCGAGAAGGACAACAACCTGCCCGTTTACCTGCAGGCGCTGGCCAGGGTGCCGCCGGCGGAGAACGACCCGCACGGGCTGATGGCGGCGTATCAACTGGCGCTGGTTTCCGGCGACCTGGCCGCGGCCGACCGGGCGCTCGCGGACCCACGCCTGCCGGGGATCACCGACCCGTGGGTCGCCGTGCTGAGCGAACCGGTGGCCTTCCATCGGGCGCGGGTGGCTTGGCTGCGCGGGAACACCGCCGCGGCCAAACAATTCGCCGAGGAAGCGATCGCGGAATTCACCCGCCGGACGTGGACGCCGCGCCAGCGCCACTATGTCGCGGTGGCTCTCGTTGAGGCCAAGGCCTATGCCGGGCGGGGCGACGAAGTCGTTCGCGACCTGCCCGAGGTCTTGGCAGACTCGCTGCGTCGCGACGCCTACGGCAGCCGCGTCTGCTACGAATACGCGGGGCAGGCCTACCTCGTGCTGGGCCGGCGGGAAGACGCGCTCGCGATGTTGCGCCGCCTGATGAACGGCCCCTGCTTCAAGTCGCCCAACAGCCTGCGCATCGATCCGTTCTGGTCGCGGTTGAAGGACGATCCCCGCTTCGAGGAAATCCTGCAATCCGCCAAGCCGCTGTGAGCGGCGGAGAAACGCTCAACACCCAACGTTTAACTTTTAACGCCCAATGACAGAAGCAATCCAGCAACTCCGGAGGCCTGAACGTTGAGCGTTCAGCGTTGAACGTTGAACGTTCCGGCAGGCAGCCGGCCTACTTCAGCGACCCGGCCAGCGCGCGCAGGCGCGGCCAGTGTATCTCGGGGATCGCCGGGCCGAGGTGTTGAACACACTCGGCGCCGAGGGCGGAGCCCAGCGCACCGGAGGAGGCGAGCGACTTCCCGCGCAGATGGCCGAAGAGGAAACCGCCGGCCCAGGCATCGCCGGCGCCGGTGGTGTCGGTGACGCGCTCGACCTTGACGGGGGCGATGCGGTGGAGCTCGGAGCCTTTGGCCACCCACGCGCCGTCCTTGCCGATCTTCACGGCAGCGATGCCGCCGTAGCCGGCGAGCTGGCGGGCGTAGGATTCGTAAGGGGCGTCCTTTTGGAAAAGCGCCTTCGCCTCGTCCTCATTGGCGAAGACGATGTCGATGCCCTGCTTGAGCTGGGCGAGGATCCAGTCACGGGCGACATTGACGACCTCGAAGGACGAAAGCTCGAGGCTGAGGGTGCAGTTGGTGGCACGGGCTGAGTCGGCAACCTTCTGGGCGAGGGCGGGATTGAACAGCAGGTACCCTTCGATGTGAACGTGGCGGGCGCCGGCGAAGTCGGCCGGTGAGATCTCGTCTGGACTGAGCGTCATGGCGGCGCCGAGGTTGGTGCGCATGGTGCGCTGGCCGTCCGGCGTGACCATGGAGAGGCAGCGGCCGTTGGGCAGGGTGGCGTGCTTGAAGCGCGAGCCGTCGCCGCCCGCGGCGGTGAAGTTGGCGCGGTAGTCCGCCGCCGTCTGGTCGGCGCCGATCTTGCCGACGTAGGCGGTCTTCAGGCCGAGCTTGGTGGCGCCGAGCACCGCGTTGGCGGCGGAGCCGCCGGGGGTGACGGCGAACTGGACGTCGAGCTTGCCGATCAGCGTCGCCATGTCCTGGTCGTCGACGAGCACCATGCCGCCCTTGTCGCCGGCGACGTGCGCGCGGAGGAAGTCGTCGTTAACGTGGGCGAGGATATCCATGATGGGATTGCCGACGCCGATGAGGTCAAAGGTGGGTTGGGACATGGAAAGTGAAAGTGAGAGGGAGGGAGGACAGGTGCGGAGTTTAACCACGAAATGCTCCGGCCAAAGCCGGCTGCAATCCAAACCCAAACCTCGGAATGTTTGCCACAAAAAGTCGCAAAATTAGTTTGGCCTGCCGTTGCGGATATTCCGTGCGCCTATAGGCGCCTTGAGAGCTTCACTCGCCGCCGGATTTTTGTGCTTTTTGTGGCCATAAAAATGATTCTGGCCTCACGTGACGGTCAGGCTGGTGGCGAGGATCGGTTCGTCGTCCACCTCGATGAGGATGGAGTAGTCGCCGGGCTGCTCGAAGCGGAGGTTGCGGAGCTCGTTGATCAGGTTGATGCGGTGCAGGGGGGACTGGGACTCGAATTCGCGGTGAAGGAGCTCGGTGGGGTTGGTGGGGTCGAGGCCCATCGACATCTTGATCTTGTGGGTGCCGGGCTGGGCGTCGGTCAGGGTCAGGAACCACACCATGTAGGGGTGCATGACCGGGAAGGAGCGGGCCTTGATGTTGGAAAAGACGCCGAGAATGGTGTGCTTGCCCGAGGCGGGGTCGATATGGACGCCGTCACAGGTGATCCAGGCGAGCAGGGAGGGTTTGGAAGGCACGAGGCGACGCTGACGTCGCAAGGTACAAGTTCCAAGTGCCAAGTATCAGGAAGAAGTACTTCCGGGACTCGAACCGACACACCCCGCCCTGTCGGGCACCCCTCTTGATAGAGGGGACTTCGGCTGCGAGGATTTGAAATCCCCTCTATGAAGAGGGGTGGTGCGCAGCGCCGGGGTGTGTGGAGTGAAACGAGAGCCTAAATGAGCCGCCCGCGAACCTTTTTCTTGTGTATGGAAATCGCGCCGGTTTTAACCGCTGCCGATGAAGTATATTTTCGTCACGGGCGGGGTGGTTTCTTCCTTGGGCAAAGGGCTCACGGCGGGTGCGCTCGGCGCCCTGCTTGAGATGCGCGGCCTCACGGTGCGCATCCAGAAGTTCGACCCCTATCTCAACGTCGACCCGGGCACGATGAGCCCCTTCCAGCACGGCGAGGTCTATGTCCTCGACGACGGCGCGGAGACCGACCTCGACCTCGGCCACTACGAGCGCTTCACCTCGGGGAAACTCTCGCGGGCCAACAGTCTTTCGTCCGGCCAGATTTACGAGGCCGTGATCGCCAAGGAACGGCGCGGCGACTATCTCGGCAAAACCGTGCAGGTGATCCCGCACGTCACCAACGAAATCAAGTCGCGCATCCACAAGGGCGGCAAGGGCGTCGACGTGCTCATCACCGAGATCGGCGGCACGACCGGTGACATCGAGGGCCTGCCGTTCCTCGAGGCGCTCCGGCAGTTCGCGCTCGAGGTCGGGCCGAAGGAATGCGTTTTCATCCACGTCACGCTCGTGCCTTTCCTCAGCGCCGCCGGCGAGCTGAAGACCAAGCCCACGCAGCAGAGCGTCGCCAAGCTCCGCGAGATCGGCATCCAGCCGCACCTGTTGGTCTGCCGCTGCGAAAAGCCGCTGACGCTCGAGATGCGCGAGAAGCTTTCGATGTTCTGCAACGTGCCCGTGAAGGCCGTGTTCGCCGCCGAGGACGTGGAGTCGTCGATCTACGAGCTGCCGCTCATGCTGCAGAAGCAGGGCATGGACCAGTATGTCTGCGAGCTGCTCGGCGTGAAGACCCGGCCCAACCCGAAGAACATCTGGGCCGACATCGTCCACCGCATCAAGTCGCCGAAGCACACCGTGAACATCGGCGTCGTCGGCAAATACATCGAGCTGCAGGACGCCTACAAGTCCGTCTATGAGTCGCTGGCCCACGCCGGCATCGCCAATCACGCCAAGGTTAACGTGGTGCGCGTCGATGCCGAGGACCTTGAGACGAAGTCCGGCCTCGCGCGGTTGAAGAAGCTCGACGGCATCCTGGTGCCCGGCGGGTTCGGTGACCGCGGCATCGAGGGCAAGATCGCCGCCGCCGGCTACGCCCGGAAGAACAACATTCCCTATTACGGCCTGTGTCTCGGCCTGCAGGTCGCGATGATCGAGTTCGCCCGCAACGTGCTCGGCCTGCGGAAGGCCAACTCGATGGAGATCGACCCGAAGACCCCCGAGCCGGTCATCGCGCTGATGGACGAGCAGCGCAATGTCGTCCAGAAGGGCGGCACGATGCGCCTCGGCGCCTACGCCTGCACCCTCAAGCCCGGCACGCTGGCCCGCCGCGCCTACGGGGCCGACAGCGTCTCCGAGCGCCACCGTCACCGCTACGAGGTGAACAACGACTACATCGCCCGCTTCGAGAAGGCGGGCATGATCATCTCCGGCTGGAACCCCAAGCGCGGCCTCGTCGAGATCGCCGAGCTGAAGGGCCACCCCTGGTTCCTCGGCGTGCAGTGCCATCCGGAGTTTCAGTCCAAGCCCAATCACGCCCACCCGCTCTTCGCCGCCTTCATCGCCGCCGCGATCAAGCAGCAGGGGAAGCGGAAGTGACCATGATCTTCGATCCCAAGCGGCTCCTCCTCATCGCCGGGCCGTGCTCGTTGGAAAACGAGCAGGTCTGCCGCGCCGTGGCCGAGGTGCTGACGAAGCTCGCCAAAAAGCACCGTGAACTGAACATCGTGTTCAAGGGCTCGTTCGACAAGGCCAACCGCACCTCGCTGGGCGGGCGCGGCACGGGGATCAAGGAAGGCCTGCGCCTCCTCGCGCTGATAAAGAAAGAATATGGCTTTCCGGTGCTGACCGACATCCACGAGCGCCAGCAGGCCGCCCCCGTGGCCCAGGTGTGCGACGTCCTCCAGATCCCCGCGTTCATGTGCCGGCAGACGGACCTGCTGCTTGCCGCCGCGAAGACGGGCGCGGTCGTGAACGTGAAGAAAGGCCAGTTCCTCTCGCCCGCGGAGATGCAGTTCGTCGTCAGCAAGCTCAAGCAGGGCAAGGCCGCCGAGATCTGGCAGACGGAGCGCGGCACGACCTTCGGCTACCAGAACCTCGTGGTGGACATGCGCAGCTTCGCCCTGATGAAGGCGCTCGGTTATCCCGCGATCTTCGACGCCACGCACAGCGTGCAGCTGCCCGGCGCGGCCGGCGGCAAGAGCGGCGGGCAGCGCGAATTCGTGCCCCCGCTCGCCAAGGCCGCGCTCGCCGCGGGCGCGGACGGACTTTTCCTCGAGACGCATCCCGACCCGGCGAAGGCCATCTCCGATGCCGCCAGCCAGATCCCGCTCGCCGAGCTGCCCGCCCTGATCGCGACCTGCGTGGCGGTGTGGAAGGCGGTCAGAGGCTGATTTTTCTCACGCAAAGCCGCGAAGGCGCAAAGGTCAGGAATCAGGCAGACCTAGCACCACCCGGTGAATGCCATCCCTGATCAGAGGTGAGCCGAAGTTTACCAGCAACCCAAGCCGTTTGCCGGTGAGTTTCAGATAGGTCTTGAGCTGCTTCTTGTGGGAGGGATGCAGTTCCTCGACGGACTTGAGTTCGATGATCACCTGGTCGTTGACGATAAGATCGGCTCGAAATCCTTCGTCGAATTTCAGGCCCCGGTATTCAAATGAGACGGGTTGTTGTCGAATTACTTTCAGCCCGCGCAATTCAACCTCCCGGGCCAGCAGGGTTTCGTAAACCGACTCCAACAATCCCGGCCCAAGCTCCGTGTGCAGCTTGAAGGCGGCATCAACCACTTCCTTGGCAATCTCGTTCTCGGTCATCTTCTTTGCGCCTTGGCGGCTTTGCGTGAGACTTCAGTGGCTTCCCAGCTCGTGGCTCAGGGTGCTCAGCGCGTAGATCGCGGCGGTGTCGCTGCGCAACACCAGCGGGCCGAGCGTCACCGGCACAAACCCGGCCATGACGGCCGCGGTCATTTCCGGGGAAGAAAAATCGCCCTCGGGGCCGACGAGCCAGAGGGCTGATCGCGGCGCGTGGCCGTGCTTGGTCGCATAGGTGCCCAGGGCCTTCTTCAGCGTCGTGCTGCCGGCGTGCAGGCTGGCGACGAGCAGCAGGTCGTACGCCTTGGTGTTGAACAGAAAAGCGGGGAAATTCTGCAGGGGCATGATCTCGGGCAGCCACGGATTGCCGCACTGCTTGGCGGCCTCGATGGCGGTGGTGCGCCACTTCTCGACCTTCTTGTCGGCCCGGTCGCCGTCGAGGTGAACCTGGGTGCGTTCGCTGAGCAGTGGAATGATGCGGGCGGCGCCGACCTCGGTGGCCTGGCGGATGATGTCATCCATCACGGCGCCCTTGGGCAGGGCTTGGGCGAGGGTGATCGAGAAGGTGCGAGTGGCGGCGGGCCGAGCTTCCTTCACCCGGAGCACGGTGGTGCCCTTGCTGGGATCGATACACTCAGTCAGCCACTCGCGGCCGTGTCCGTCGAAGGCTGTGACCGGATCACCCCGGCCGCAGCGGTTCACCGTGACGAGGTGGTGGCTCTCCTCCGGCGACAACCGGATTTCCGTCGCGATGGCAGAGACATCGGGGGCATGGGCGCGGAAGTCGGGCATGGAGCGAAGCTGAAGGCTCGAACCAAACGGAGCAAGGCAGTGATTGGCCACAAAAAGCACAAAAAACGCAAAAAGGGCCAGAGACTTTCAATCAAGATCGTCTCCTCTGTTTTGTGATTTTTGCGTTTTTTGTGGCTAAAATCTGTTTTAGGTGGCGGTTCAGTTTTCCGGTTTGCGGAAGACGAACAGGTGATTCAGCCCGAGCTGGAAGGTCGAGTGATGTTCCAACTCGAGTCCGCCGGCGCAGAAGATCGTGTCAGTGTCCTCCGGCTTGAAGCCGTGGTGTTCCTCCAGGCTCATGCCGTCGGCAAGGCCGAGGCGGACCAGCGTGTGCACGATGTCGTCCACGCGGGGCGAGGGCACGGTCATGATGAGCCGGCCGCCGGGCGCGAGCAGGCGGCGCGCCTCGCGGGCGAGGGGAGCCTTGTCCCGGATATGTTCCAAGGTCGCCAGGAGGAGAATGGCGTCGAAGGAGCGGTCGGGGAAGTCCACGGGCTCGGCAAACGATTTGGCGATGATCCGGTAGCGGGGCGTTTCGCGCGGGGTGGCGAGGGGGTCGAGCCCGGCGCTGGAGCCGATCGCGGCGCCGAGTTTCTCGAGGAACTCGCCTTGGTGGCAGCCGATGTCGAGGACGCGGGCACCAGGCTTCAACCACGCCCGCACCTTGCCCTCGCGCCAGGATTGGAGGAAGCGATCAACGGCTTTCATGCAGGTGGGGATGTGCGGCAGGCATTGAGCAAAGTGCTGGGTGTTACTGCCAAGCTGAACAAGCCCCGGAGGTGTTGGCCACAAAAAGGCGCAAAAATATCAAACTCTGGTTCAAGCTCTCAAGGCGCCTATAGGCGCACGGAACAGGTTCGGCAGCTAGACCAACCCTTTTTGTGACTCTTTGTGGCAAAAATCTGTCCGACAAATCGGGGTGGACTTTGCGGGGGTCGGTGGCTTTGTTTCGTCGCCTCGGTGCGCCCAGATGGCGGAATTGGCAGACGCAGTGGACTCAAAATCCACCGACCTCTAAAGTCTTGTGGGTTCGACCCCCACTCTGGGCACCAGCCTTCGCCGAGCGAAGCGAGGACGGCATTGGACCGGCATCGCAAGCCGAGTGGCTACGGTTTGCAGGCCGGTTTCGCCAAGGTTTGGTTGCTAGTTGGCGATGGACCAGCCGGGATCGATGGTGCCGAGGGAGATGGCGTCAACGGCGGTGGCGCCGTTCATGAGCCAGATCTGGCGTTCGCCGGTGGAGGCATTCTGCCAGACGATGTCGGCCTGGCGGTCGCCGTTGAAGTCGGCGGCGGCGGCGATGGACCAGGCGGGGTCGATGGTGCCGAGGGAGACGGCGTCGATGGCGGTGGCGCCATGCATGAACCAGATCTGGCGTTGGCCAGTGGTGGCATTCTGCCAGACGATGTCGGCCTGGCGGTCGCCGTTGAAGTCAGCGGCAGCAGCGATGGCCCAGGCGGGGTCGATGGTGCCGAGGGAGACGGCATCGATGGCGGTGGCGCCATGCATGAACCAGAGGAGGCGTTCGCCGGTGGTGGCATTTTGCCAGACGATGTCGGCCTGGCGGTCGCCGTTGAAGTCGGCCGCGGCGGCGATGGACCAGATGGGGTCGATGGTGCCGAGGGAAGCGGCGTCGATGGCGGTGGCGCCATGCATGAACCAGAGGAGGCGCTCGCCGGTGGTGGTGTTCTGCCAGAGGATGTCGGCATGGCGGTCGGCGTTGAAGTCTGGCGTAGGGGAGGGCACGTGGTTGGTGGGAGGGCCGGCGATGGACCAGGCGGGGTCGATAGTGCCCAAGGAGGCGGCGTCAATGGCGGTGGTGCCATTCATGAACCAGATCTGGCGCTGGCCGGTCTCGGTGTTCTGCCAGAGAATGTCAGGCTTGCCATCGGCGTTGAAGTCGGCGGCGGCGGCAATGGACCAGGCAGGGTCGACGATGCCGAGGGAGGCAGCGTTGGTGGCGGTGGCGCCGTTCATGAACCAGATCTGGCGCTGGCCGGTGGTGGAGTTCTGCCAGAGGATGTCGGGGTGGCCGTCGCCGTTAAAGTCGGCGGCGGCGGCGATGGACCAGGCGGGGTCGATGGTGCCGAGGGAGACGGCGTTGGTGGCGGTGGCGCCGTTCATGAACCAGATCTGGCGCTGGCCGGTGGTGGAGTTCTGCCAGAGGATGTCAGGTTTGCCATCGGCGTTGAAGTCGGCGGCGGCGGCGATGGACCAGGCGGGGTCGATGGTACCGAGGGAGGCGGTGTCGGTGACGGTGGCGCCGTGCATGAACCAGAGGAGGCGTTCGCCGGTGGTGGTGTTCTGCCAGACGATGTCGGCCTGGCGGTCGCCATTGAAGTCGGCGGCGGCGGCGATGGACCAGCCGGGATCGATGGTGCCGAGGGAGGCAGCGTCGGTGGCGGTGGCGCCGTTCATAAACCAGATCTGGCGCTGGCCGGTCTCGGTGTTCTGCCAGAGGATGTCGGTCTGGCCGTCGGCGTTGAAGTCGGCAGAGGCAAGTGTTGCAAGGGTCCCCTTCCGGATCGTGTTGCTGGCGGAATCCGCGATATAGAGGTTGCCGAGTGTATCCACGGCAATACCCCAGGGTTCATTGAAACGGGCGGCGTCCGCCGTCCCATCCGCCGCGCCGACCAGACCGCCGGCCATGCCGCCCAGCGTGGTTACCCGCCCCGAAGGCGTGATTTTCCGGATGGTCTGGTTGCTCTTATCCGTGACGTAAACATTGCCCGTGCTGTCCAGCGCCAGGGAAGTAGGATTGGTAAAGCGCGCGGTGCTGCCTAGGCCATCAGCCGAGCCGTAACTGCCGGCCGAACCGGCGAGGGTGGAGACAATCCCGGCGGCCGTGATTTTGCGAATCGTATAATTATTCCCATCGGTGACGTAGACGTTGCCGGCGCTGTCCACCGCCACACCGGCGGGGTATGCGAACCGGGCGGTGGCGGCAGGGCCGTCGACCGTTCCGCTGATCCCGGCGGCGCCGGCAAAGGTGGTGACCACCCCGGCGGAGGTGATTTTCCGGATGGTATGGTTGTAAGTATCCGCGACGTAGACATTGCCCGAGCCATCGGCCGCCACGCCCATACATAAGAACGAAAACTGCGCGGCGGCCCCGGTGCCGTCGGCCGAGCCATAATTCCCCGGGGAGCCGGCGAAGGTGGTGACCACCCCGGCGGCCGTGATCTTCCTGATCACGCTGTTGCCCGCCTCGGTGACGAAGAGATTGCCCGAGTTGTCCACTGCGATACCGACGGGAAGATAAAACCGGGCGGAACTGCCGGTGCCGTCCACGTAGTCGAGGCTGCCAACAGAACCGGCGAAGGTTGTGACCACCCCGGCAGCGGTAATTTTTCGGATCGTGCTGTTTTCGTAGTCGGTGACGTAGGTGTTGCCCGCAGCATCCACGGCCACGCCAGTAGGCTGGCGGAACCGCGCATTACTGCCCGGGCCATCGGCCGAGCCCATGCTGCCGACCCGGCCCGCGAGGGTGGTGACGACGCCGGCCGGGGTCACTTTCCTGACGGAGTGATTTGAGGTATCTGCCACATAGATATTTCCCAAGACATCCACCGTGAGACTGTTAGGATAGTGAAACCGCGCGGCGTTGCCCGTGCCATCCAGGGAACCCTCAGCGTTGGCCGACCCGGCGAGGGTGGTGACGACACCCGCTGGCGTGATCATTCTGATCGTGCTATTGCCGGTCTCCGCCACATAGACATTGCCCGAGCTATCCACGGCGACGCCATTCGCGAACTTGAAGCGAGCGTTGGCACCCGTTCCATCGCTGGCGCCGTCGCTGCCAGGAGAGCCGGCGAGGGTGGTGACAAGGCCCGCTGGCGTGATTTTTCTGACCGTGTAGTTGCCGGAATCCGTCACGTAGACGTTTCCCGAAGTGTCAACGGCGACACCAGTGGGATGGAGAAATCTTGCTGCACTGCCAGTTCCGTCGGCTGAGCCGGTCTCACCAGCCAAGCCGGCGAAGGTCGTGACGACTCCGGCCGCGGTGATTTTCCGGATGGTGTGGTTGGCTGTATCCGCCACGTAGACGTTGCCGGGACCATCCGCGGCGAGACCGGCCGGGAAATAAAACCGGGCGTCGGCACCTGTGCCGTCGCTAGCACCGTTCATGCCCGCGCCAGCGAGGGTGGTAACCACGCCCGCGGGGGTTATTTTCCTGATCATCGAGTGGGTCGTCACGTAGACGTTCCCCGAGCCGTCCAAGGCGATGGCCCCGGGACGAACAAACCGGGCGGTGCTGCCGGTCCCATCCTGGAATCCGGCACTGCCGGCCAAGCCGGCGAAAGTGGTGACGACGCCCCCCGGTGTGATCTTCCGAATCGTGTGGTTGGCCAGGTCTGCGACAAAAACGTTGCCCGAGCCATCCATCGCGATACCGCTCGGGGAGGAAAACTGCGCGGCGTCACCTGTGCCGTCGTTCGAACCAATGCTGGGGGCCAGGCCGGCCAGGGTGGTGAAGGTGTAGTGAGGCGCCGCGTAGTTCGACTGGGCGTGCATTGCACCGCAAAGGGCAGACCAGCCCAAGGTCAGCGCGAGGATATGCCGGGCTGGGCAGTGTCCGGGAAACCTATTGGTGAGCGGCCGGGCCAACGAGGTTGATGGCCCTATGCTGAAGGGTTTCATGCTTACTCAATACTGAGATAGAGCCTTGGCCCAGGCACTGCCGCCAGCGTGAAAATATATAGACGAGCGGCAAGCGATTTTCCATTGCCCGGGTGTCGTCCGCTCGGAAAGATTACGCGGATACGGGACAATAATGCGCCCGGCAACTGTTCGAAGAGCCGGCAATTCGCCGGCCAGCCCCTGTGGGTAAGGCGGACTTTCACTCCTTCGCAGCAGTTTCGCGGTATTCGCCGAGGGCGCGGTAGCGATCGTAGCGGAGGTCGAGGAGCTTGTCCGTCGGGAGGCCGACGAGGTCGTTGAGGTGTTTTTGCAGCGCGTATTTGAGCGCGGCGGCGGCCTTGTCGGGCGCGTAATGCGCGCCGCCGAGCGGCTCGGCGATCACCTCGTCGACGACGCCGAGTTCCTGCAGGCTGCCCGCGTTGAGCTTGAGGGCCTCGGCGGCCTTGGGCGCATGGGCGCGGTCCTTCCAGAGAATGGCGGCGCAGCCCTCGGGGGAGATGACGGAGTAGTAGGCGTTTTCGAAGATGAGCACGCGGTCGGTGACGCCGATGCCGAGCGCGCCGCCCGAGCCGCCTTCGCCGACGATGACGGCAATGGAGGGAACCTTGAGCAGGGCCATCTCGCGGAGGTTGACTGCGATCGCCTCGGAGACGTGGCGGGCCTCGGATTCGACGCCGGGATAGGCGCCGGGGGTGTCGATGAAGGTGAGGACGGGCAGGCTGAACTTTTCGGCGAGTTTCATCAGGCGGAGGGCCTTGCGGTAACCCTCGGGCTGGGGCATGCCGAAGTTGCGGACGATGTTCTCGCGGGTGTCGCGGCCCTTCTGCTGGGCGATGATCATGATGGCGCGGCCCTCAAAGAAGGCGGTGCCGCCGATGAGGGCGCGGTCGTCGTTGAACTGGCGGTCGCCGTGGAGCTCCTGGAAGTCGGTGCAGAGGGCGCTGATGTAGTCGAGCGCGTAGGGGCGCTTGGGATGGCGGGCGACCTGCACGCGCTGCCACGGGGTGAGATTGGTGTAGATGTCCCGCTTGGTCGTCTCGATCTTTTCCTCGATGGCGGCCAGTTCGGTGGACATGTCGATGTTGTTCTCGAGGGACTGCTGATGCAGGGTTTCGAGCTGCTTTTCGAGTTCGCGCAGGGGCTTCTCGAACTCGAGCAGGTAGGCGGGTCGATCCATGGGACGGCGAGGCTAGTTGGGCGACTCGGCGGCTGTCAACGTGGGGTAAGCTACGATCCAATACTCTGGTTAAGAATGATTAACCACGGAATACACAGAATACACGGAAGGATGCATCGGGTTTCTGAGTATTCTGTGTGTTCTGTGGTTACCCTGGAATTGAAAGTTGAGCTATGTTCTACAATCCATCTTTCGTGGCGTCGGGATTCTTAAGCTGGTCCTTCCAGGTCTGGATTTTGGCCTGGGCGCCGAAGTGCTCGGCCTTGGCCTTGTCACCCTTTTCCATCCAGATGCGGGAGAGCGTGGTGTTGATAAACAGGTCGCCGGGCTGGAGCCGGTGGGCCTGCTCGGCGGCGGCGAGGGCGGCGTCAAAGTGCCGGAGGTTGAAGTTCACCTCGGCGAGCGCGTGCCAGCCCTCGAACGAGCCGGGCGCGGCCGCGGTGGCGCGGGCGAGTTTGGCCAGGGCGGCTTCGTGGTCGCCCATCGTGTAGTCGAAGGTGGCGTCCTCGACCAGGTGCTGGATCTCGTCGTCGGTCACGGGGTCTTGGCCTCGGGCTTCTGGAGGCGGGCCTCGACGTTGATCACGAGCGAAACCTCGTCGCCGATGGAGCGTTCGGGCTTGCCGATGCCGAAGTCGGAGCGCTTCAGCGTGAGCGCGGCCTGCCAGCCGGTCAGGGTGGCGCCGCGGTTGCCCTGGGTTTGCCCGAGGTATTTGACCGGCAGGGTGAGCTCCTTGGTCACACCGTGCAGGCTGAACTCACCGGTGACGTCGTAGGTATTGTCGCCGGTCTTGACCCACCGGGTGCTCTTGAAGGTGGCGGTGGGATAGGTCGCGGTGTCGAAGAAATCAGGCGTGCGCAGGTGCTCGTCCCGCTTCTCGGCCTGTGTCCAGACACTGGCCAGGTCGATGGTGGCCGTGACGGTGCTGAGCGTGAAGTCGGCCGGGTCGAGGTCGATCTGGCCCGAGACCTTGGCGAACTGGCCGGGCACCTGGGCGAGGAAGTGGCGGATGGAAAACGCCACCGAAGAGTGGGCCGGATCGAATTGATAAGTTTCGGTGGCGGCGATGGCGCGCAGGCCGGAGGCACCGAGGGTGAGGAGCAGAACGAGGGGACGAAGCATGGCGGCACTGTAGGCGAACCCGGACAAAAAGAAAGGCCGGCGTTGCCGCCGGCCGGAGTTTGAATTGTAGGGCTGCCGCTTGTCGGCAGGCCGTCTGGCTGAAGCGGTCCGGCGACAAGCGCCGACCCTACATGAAAGCGACCTCAGGCCTTGGGCGAGCCGCCGACGATGGCGAGGGTCAGCTTCACCTGCGGGTTGACCTTGTCCTCCATCTGGCCGGGCATGATGCCGTAGTCGCTGCGGTTGATGGTGAATTCGCCGCGGACGACGAGGAGGTCGCCCTTGTTTTCGGGCTTGGTGCGCTTGCCGAGTGCGTCCGCGAGGTAGGTCAGCTTGACGGGCACGGAGACGGCCTTGGTCACGCCCTTGATCGAGAGGTTGCCCGTGGCCGTGGCGGTGGTGTCGTTGCCGGTGGTCTTGACGTTATCAAGCTTGGTGAGCTCGAAGACGATCTCGGGATTCACGGGGGCGTTGAGCCATTTGTCACTGCGGAGGTGGTCGGTCATCATCGAGTTGGAGACCGTGAGCGAGTTGGTCGCGACGACGATCCGGCCGGTGGTGGCGCCGGGATTGGCCGCGTCGAAGGAGACGGTGCCGGTGACGCCGCTGGCCGTGCCGGAGATCGGTTCGAGCAGCGAATCGAGGTGGAACTGGATCGCGTTGACCCCCTTCGGATCCTTGAAGTCGAAGGACTGGGACGCGGCGGAGAGGGTGCCGACGGACGCGAGGCTGAGCAGGGCGGGGAGGACGAGTTTATTCATGAGGCTGGGTTGGGTTTATGGCGTTGGACTAAAAAGGACAGGACGAGGAGCCCGGCGGCGAGACCCGTGCCGGCGGCGAGGAACTCCACGCCCGGGACAAATCGCTTCTCGTAGGTCACAAACTCGATGCCGGTGACCTCATCGGTTTGCTTGATGGGCACCTGGTTCTGGCTCCAGCCGCGGTGCGCGCCCTTGGCGGCCCAGAATCCGGCACAACCGAGGAACAGGAGCCCGGCGGCCACCCGGAGGCCAGTCCGGAATGCGGCGGGGCGGGCGGCAGGGGCGGGAGCGGCGGTGGCCATGAGAGGAGACAGCAAAGCGAGAATCAGCGGAAGCGCAAGCAGGGGCAGCCCTTACAGGATCAGCATGGCGTCGCCGTAGCTGAAGAAGCGGTATTCCCGGGCGACGGCGTCGGCATAGATTTCCTTCAGCCACGCGATGCCGTCGGTCGAGCCGGGCGTGAGAAACGCCGAGACCAGGCAGAGCAGGGTGGAACGGGGCTGGTGGAAATTGGTGATGAGCGCGTCCACGCCGTGGAAGGTGCGCGGCGGGTAGATGAAGATGGCGGCTTCAGCGAGGTGGTCGCGATCGCCCGGCGCGGAATGCGACGACAGATAGTCCTCGATGCTGCGGACGGACGTGGTGCCGACGGCGATGCGGCGGCCCTGCGCCGCGAAGAGCGCCCGCTGCGTCACGGGTGGCAGCTCATAAACCTCGCGATGGATCGGGTGATCCTCGATGGTTTCGGTTGCGATGGGGCGGAAGGTGCCCAGGCCGACATGCAGGGTGAGGTCGGCGAAGGCCACGCCTTGCGCGGCGATCTTGGCGAGCAGCCCGGGGGTGAAGTGCAGGCCGGCGGTCGGGGCGGCGGCGGCGACCTGGTGGCCGCGGTCGGCGTAGACGGTCTGGTAGCGTTCGCGATCGATCGCCCGCGCCGGATCGTTGTCGTGGTCCGTGATGTAGGGCGGCAGCGGCATGTCGCCGATGCGGTTGGCGACGGCGAGAATGTCACCCTCCGGTGTGGCAAACGCCACCCGGGCAAGTCCGTCATCGGTTTTCTCACGCACCGTGGCGTCGAAGGCCCCGGCGAGGCCGAAGGTCGCGCCGACCGGCAGCTTTTTGCCGGGGCGAAGAAGGCACCACCAGTCATCTGAGACCTGAGGGCTGAAACCTGAAACCTGAATGCCGGCTTGGAGCGCGGGCGACCCCGCCCGCGAAAGCTCATCCGCGGCGCGGTCGCCGCGGCTCCAGGAATTGGCCGCGGGCCGGAGCAGCAGGCATTCGACCTGTCCGCCGGTGGGGCGGGTGGCGTGCAGCCGGGCGGGAATGACCGCGGCGTTGTTGCGGAAGAGGGTGTCGCCGGTGCACAGGTATTCGGGCAGGTCGCGGAAATGGCGATCGGCGACCGCGCGGGTTTTCCGGTCCACCACGAGTAGGCGCGACTCATCGCGGCGGTCGGTGGGGCGCTGGGCGATGAGCCTCTCGGGCAACGGGTAGTCGAACAGATCGGTTTTCACCTGGCAGCCAAGGGACCCGGCTTGGGGGATGGTGTCAGCAAAAAGTTGCGCCGGGCGCCGGCGGATTTCAAAAACGGGCTTGCCTCGCCCGGGGCAAATGCGCCGAATGCCGATTCGATTTTCGCCGCTTTAGCTCAGTTGGTAGAGCGACTCATTCGTAATGAGTAGGTCGTCGGTTCAAATCCGACAAGCGGCTCCATCCTTCGCCGAGCGGAGCGAGGACGAAGGATGCCCTACGAAGCCTTGGCGAAGTAGGGCGTTTAACTCGCGATGTAGCCCGAGTGGCTTCCGCCGTCGCCAAGGCTATGGCGGACAAGCCTCCTGGCAGGCCGTGCCCACAATCTCCGCCGAGCGTAGTGAGGACGGAGTATGCTTCAGCTACTTGCGCAGCAGAGCAATGCACATCCTTGAGATGGACCGCAGTTTAGGAGGATCAGGAAATCCCTTAAGAAAGGGCCCCGCAGGACCGATTAAGGGAGACACATAGATTCGCGGGATGCCCGCGGGTAGCTTTCACGGACAGGATTAAAGGCCTGTAAGTCGGAGGCACGATCAAACTCCTCCTTTCCCGGAGATGTTTGGCCGTGCCTTTTTTGCTGCCCAAATGGCTCCGGCGATCGCCCCGCAACCTTTCAACCGAACCATATGAAATCCAAGCTCATCCTCATCGTCTGCCTCGCCACCTCGCTGGCGGGCATCATCGCTCCGCGTGCTGTCGCGTCCGTCAGCATCGGTTCCAAGGAAAACGTCCAGATCGGCGGCTTCTTCAGCCAGGGCTGGCTCTACAGCAACAACAACAACTATCCGACCGCCAACAAGGGCGGCACCTGGGATTTCCGCGAGATGGCGGTCAATGTTTCGACCACGGTCGGTTCCCACCTGCGGGTCGGCGGCCAGGCCTTCGCCCAGAGCTTCGGTGAACTCGGCGGTGACAAGGTCATCCTCGACTGGGCCGTGGCGGACTACAATTTCACCCCGGCTATCGGCCTGCGCGTCGGTCGCGTCAAGTACCCGAAGGGCCTCTATGGCGAGGCGCTCGATCTCGACGTCGTGCGTCCCTACGTGTTCCTGCCCGGCGCGGTCTACAGCCCGGTCATGCGCGATTTCAACGCGTCCTTCGACGGCGCCATGGTCTATGGCACGCTCAACGTCGGCCGCAGCTCGGTTGACTACAAGCTGTTCTACGGCGACATCCCGATGAACCCCGAGATGGGCGTTGCGGAATTCTACAACAACGCCGGCCTCTACACCAGCGCCGGCACCACCGCCCTGGCCATGGATTCCGTGCAAGGCGGCCAGCTGACCTGGAACACCCCGATCAGCGGCCTGAAGGTCGGCTATTCCTACTCGGAGTACACCAATCTCAACACCGACGGCAAATTCGTCGCCGTGCCCTCGCTCAACCTGCACACCAACATCCCCAGCTTCACTTGGAACACCATCTCGGCTGAATACAGCTGGGGTGACTGGGTGTTCGCCGGCGAATGGCAGCGTACCGAGGGTATGTTCGGCTACAGCGCGCCGCCGGTCGTCACGGCCCCCGGCAGCGTGATTGGCTGGGACGGCTGGTATGTGTCCGCCGCCCGCCGCTTGAACGCCAAGTTCGAGCTCGGCGCCTACTACGGCTACCTGGAGAATCGCTTCGCCTCTGCGACGACCGCCGACGCGCAGAAGCACCAGATCGACTACGCGCTCAGCCTCCGCTATGATATCAACGAGCACGTCCTCGTGAAGATCGAGGGCCACTACCTCGACGGCACCTACCAGACCTTCAACACGACCCGGATCCCGAATCCGCCGGCCACCCGCAAGGACAACAACATGCTGTTCGCGGTGAAGACCACGCTCAGCTTCTGAGCAACGGTCCCGTCCTAATCCTCCACCGGAGAATCCTCACCATGAAAAAGATTTCCCTGCGCCGGCTCATCGCGCTGGTCCTGCTGGCCCTCGCCGGCACGCCCGCCTTCGCCGCCCCCGCCCTCATCAGCAACAAGAACGTCGCGGCCGAGAAGATCGACGCCGCCACCCTCAAGTCGGTGTTCCTGGGCAAGAAAGTTGCCTGGGATGGCGCCGGCCGTGTCACGCTCGCCGTCCTCAAGGGCGGCCCCGTGGCCGACGAGTTCCTCAAGGGTGCGGTCGACATGAACGCCAGCGCGTTCAACAACCACTGGCGCCGCCTCGCCATGACCGGCGGTGGCACCGCTCCCAAGTCCTTTGAGAAGGAGGAGGAGCTCCGCAAGTTCGTCGCCGAGACCCCCGGGGCCATCGGTTTTGTGGACAGTGCCCTCGCGGACGCCTCCGTGGCCGTCCTCACGCCTGCTTCGTAAGGTATAACCTGCCGGCGGTTCATCCGCCGGCAGTTCAATTTCCCCGTTCTCACTTCTACCATGTCCGGTCAGCCCGCCATCCCGTCCCGCCTGAGTCTCAAACGCGCCTTCCTCGGCATCACGCTCGGCTACGTTTTCCTCGCGACCCTCATCATCGCGCTCGGGACCACGTCGTTCCAGCTGTCGAAGAACGGCACCGCCCGGAGCGCGGAGTTGAGCGAGCGCCTGCTGCCGGCCCTCGAGTCGCTGGCCGGCCTGCAGGAGGCCACGCTCAAGTACAACCTCGCCAACCTCGAGTTCGTCACCGGGCGCGACGAGGAGACGCAGGCGCGCAAGCTCGCGCAGGCCGCCACCCACCGCCAGGCCATCGACGCCCGCGCGGCCGAGCTCGCCCGCCGGCTTGATTCCGCGGAGGCCCGCCCGCTGCAGGAGCAGGTGATCGGTGCGCTCAAGGCCTACGACCAGTCCATCGCCCGCCTCCAGAAATCGCTCAAGGCGAGCGAATTTGACGAGGCGATGAAAATCCTCGATGGCGACGTCACCAAGAATTACGGGGCCATCGAGCGCGCGCTGTCGGACCTGAGCCGGTTTGTGTTCGACCTGTCGAACCACAACGGCGAGGCGACCCAGGGCATCCTCGATCACAACCTGCGCACCACCCTGGTGCTCAGCACCACGATCGCGGGGCTCGCCCTGCTGGCCGTCGCGCTCGTGCAATGGCTGTCCGTGCGCATCAGCCGCAACCTGGGCCGGATCTCCGGCACGCTCTCCACCGTGGCGGACGACATGCTCGGCAAGGCCGGCAGCTTCACCTCCTCCAGCACCCGGCTCGCCGATGGCGCCAGCCAGCAGGCGGCCTCGATCGAGGAGACCAGCGCGTCCCTCGAGGAGATCACCAGCATGACCCGCCGCAACGCGGAGTCGGCAAACAACGCCAAGCAGATCGCCACCGAGACCCGCGCCGCCGTCGACAACGGCACCGTCGGCATGCAGCGCATGACCGGCGCGATGGCCGGCATCAAGACCTCGAGCGCCGAGATTTCCAAGATCATCAAGACGATCGACGAGATCGCCTTCCAGACCAACATCCTCGCGCTCAACGCGGCCGTCGAGGCCGCCCGCGCGGGCGAGGCCGGCGCCGGCTTCGCCGTCGTCGCCGAGGAAGTGCGGGCCCTCGCCCAGCGCAGCGCCACCGCCGCCAAGGAGACCGCCGAGAAGATCGAGGTCGCCCTGCAGAAGAGCAACGAGGGTGAGCGCACCAGCATCGAGGTGGCGGGCATGCTCTCGCAGATCGTCGAGCAGGTGCGCAAGATGGACACGCTCGTGGCCGAGATTGCCACCGCCTCGGGCGAACAGTCCCAAGGCCTGGATCAGATCACCAAGGCGATGACGGAGATGGACCGGGTCACCCAGTCCAACGCCGCCACCGCCGAGGAATCGGCCGGCGTCGCCCACGAGCTCTCCGCCCAGTCCACCGAACTCGGTGCGGCGGTCGGCCAGCTGAATATTTTCACCGGGACCAGCGCGCAGACCGCTGTGCGGACCCCGGTGTTGCCGGCAGCACCGGTAAAGGCTGAGACTCCGGCCAAGCCGGCGGCCGCGAAGCAAGCGGCCCGCGCTCAGACCATTCGTCCGCAGCCGGCACCCGCACCCGTGGCGGGCAGCAAGGCGCCGGCGGACGACGGCGATTTCTGGCGCTGAGACAGTGCTGAACTGTAGCGGCGGTCTATGACCGCCGATGCCCGGAAACGGCGCTCATAGAGCGCCGCTACAGCAAACTGCCCGGCGCGGATCAATTGTCCGCGATGTGGTCGTCGGTCAGGTGGCCCTGCAGCTTGCGGCGGAGCTTTTGCTCGCTGATCTCGGCCTTGAGCTGGGCGGCGAAGAGCTGCATCCGGCGGCGCGTGTCGAGTTCCTCGAGCAGCTTCTGCTTGATCCCGCTGTCGTCGCACAGGTTGAAGGCGGCGAGGTCGGCGAAGGAATCGAAGTCCTCGATGCTCTCGAGGAACTTGGTCATGCCCTTGGGCGCAGGGGTGCCGAGGCGGCGGCGCAGGTTGAGCAGGCGCATGACCTCCAGGCGCTCAAGCTCAAGCTGGCTGTGGTTGCCGCCGGCGGTGGTGGTGAGCGGTCGGATCGAGATGAGGCGGTAGGGATGCTGGCGGACGATGCTCAGGACCTCCACGCGGCAGAGGCCCTGGAGGAGCAGGTTGGAGGTGTCGCTGTCCGCCTTCTGGCAGGCGCGGATGATGCCGACGGTGGCGATGGGGTGGGCGGGCTCGTTGGCGCCGGGCTGGGCGGCGAGTGTGGGATCGAGCCGGGCGACGGCAAACAGCCGGTCGCGGGCCAGCACGTCGCGCAGCATCTGACGGTAGCGGGGTTCGAAGATGTGGAGCGGCAGCAACGCCTGCGGGAAGAAGACCGTGTGCGGCAGTGTCATCACCGGCACGGTGTCGGGCACATGCAGCGTTTCCATGTCGCGAACTAAAGCGGTCCGGGCCGGATTATCAACTGCTGATGAAACGCCGGATTTCCTGCAGGAGGGTTTGCAGCGGGGCGGTCTTGCTGACGTAGCCGGAGACTTTCCACTTGAGGTTTTCCTCGACGACCCGGGTGTCGAACATCACGCCGGTGAGCAGGATCACGGGGGTCTTGGGCAGCAGGACGCGCAATTGCTCGATGAGGTGCAGACCGTCGGTCTCCTCCAGCTGGAGATCGGTGATGATGAGCTGGGGCGCCTCGGTCTCGACCATGCGCTTGGCCTCGTGCGCCGTGCTGGCGGTGCTCACGCGGTAGCCCTGGGCCTCAAGGTATTCCTTGAGCAACTCGAGGATGGGCAGCTCGTCGTCGATCGCGAGGATGTGCTTCCGGGTCGATCCCGGGGTGGGCATCGAATGGGTCGGGAGGAAGGGAGGCCGGGTGTCGCTCATGGGATGGCGGGGGGGATGACCTGGAGGACGACGACTCCGCCCACGACCTTGTCGCGATCGCGGAGGGGATACACATTGAGGCGCACGGTCACCGTTTGTCCACCCTTGGTAGTGACGATTGCCGGCCGGTCGCGCAGCTCGTGGCCCTCGGCCAGGGTGCGGGTGAGGGGATCGAAGGCGGGTTGGGCGGCGCCCGCCGCGCCGGTCGCGGGCTGCAACGTGCGGCTCAGGGGCTTGTCGATAAGGTCGACGGGTTCATAGCCCGTGAGGTGGACGGCGGCGGGGTTCAGACGCGAAACATTCATCAGCTTGGTCACGACAAAGACCGCGTCGGAGATCGAGTCGATGATGAGCAAGTTGTAGCGGTTCTGGTGCTCCACGGCCTGCTTGGCCCAGCGTTCCTCGAGGTTCTGCGCGGTGAGCTGCGCATTGGCGGCGGTCAGCTCGGCGGTGCGCAGGCGGACCTTGTCCTCCAGCTCGGCGTTGGATTGCTGCAACAGGCGGCTGGCCACGCGGCGGGCCGCGAGATCGTCGCGGATCAGCCACGCGGCGCCGCACAGCAGGAGGAAATCGAGCCCGAGGCCGCCGAGCACGGTCCAGCGGGTGGTCTGCGCCTGGAGGAAAGAGGCGCGGTCCCGCGCGCTCAGGAGGTCGGTCTGGCTGTTGCGGAATTTCTCGAGGTGGCGCGCCAGCTCGCGGTGGTCGTTGCTCGCGGCGTCCGCCGCGAGGAGCTGCTGGAGCACCGCGGGGTCGTCGGCCTTCCTGGCCGTGGCAATGCGCCCGGCCAGCTCGGCGCGCCCGGCCAGCAGTTCGGTGATCAGGGCGAAGGCCTCCTTCTCCTGCGGGGCCCCGGCGGCGACGAGGGCGGTGGTAACGTCGACGCGCTCGCCCAACTCGGCGAATTTTTCCTGGTAGGCGGCGTGATCGCGCGCATCCGACGTGAGCAGGTATTTGCTCAACGCGCCCTCCGCGGCCTCGAGGGTCGGCTGCAGGGCATCGAGCTCGGTAAGCAGGGCGTGGGTGTGGTTGACCCAGTCGCTGGTGGCGATGGAGCGGTTGAGATTGCGCAGCGAAACGACCACGACGAAGACCAGCACCGCCAGGATGAGCGCGAAGAAGAGCAGGACGCGCCGCAGCGTCCGGTCATTGCCGAGGAAGGACTGGGTGGGTTCAGTCGACATGGAAGACGGAGGATTTGGCCGGGCCGGGATGGTCCACGGTTTCGCCGGTCTGGGAGATCGTGGCGATCATCGTCTTGCGCCGGGTGGAGTAGGAGTAGCTGAATTCCGAGGCGGTGGTCCAGTTGGCCTCGAGGGATTGCGCCACCTTGGAGGCGATGTCGCGGAGGTCCGGGCCCGAGCGCGCGAGCGTGAAGAAGACCGCGCGGTTGTTGTAGTCCAGGTAGGCCTTGCTCTCGGACACGTAGCAGACGGCGTGCGCCACGCGCCCGGCCAGGCGGACATGGATCAGGCGGGTCTCGAGGCCATGCTGTTTCAGGACGAAGTCGGCGAGGACCGCATAGTCATCGCAGTCGCCTTTTTCCCGGGCCAGGAATTCCGCGGCCGGCTGGATCTGGCTTTCGAACTCGTAGGCAAAATCCCCAAAGTAGCCGGCGAATTTCTTGGCGCTGAGCTTGGGGGTGCCCGTCAGCTCGCCGAGGGTCACCGCGTCGAGGCTCGCGGGCAGGCCGACGCCGCTGGCGAGGACGCACAGCCAGAAGGTGGCCCGTTTGGGCCAAAGGGGAGTGTTATGCGCAGTGGGCACGGTTCGGGCCGGGATCGAGGCGGCGGGTCGCGAGGGCAGGTCGCGGATCCATCGCATCGGTTACCCTGGGTTATCGGCGCAGACGGCAGGAGGTTAAGGAGGGCGTGACGTATCCGCTGACCGTTGGAGCCAAACGGTTAATCATTGAATCTGCAAGCCCGGCCCGGAATCATTCGCGCGTCTGTAAACGAACCCCGTCGCCATGTCGTCACACCGCCTTGTGTCATCCTTGGGAGACCGTCTCAGCCGGCTCGCGCCGTTCGGGATCGGGCACACCAAGCCCAAGCATTTTCGCGACATGCTGAAGGTCGGCTGGGAGAACCGGGACAACCTCGGTTATGCGTGGAAAGTGCTGAGCCGGGGGGTGTGCGACGGCTGCGCCCTCGGTGTGGCGGGCTTCCATGACTGGACGATCGACGGCGTGCACCTGTGCATGACGCGGCTGAATCTTCTCCGGCTGAACACCATGCCCGCGATGGATCCGGCCCGGCTGGCGGACGTGTCGGCGCTGGCCGGGCACGACAACCGGCGGTTGCGCGAGCTCGGGCGCCTGGCGCACCCGATGCGGCGGCGGCGCGGCGAGCCGGGCTTCACGCGCATCACCTGGGGCGAGGCGCTCGCCACCATCGGCGGCCGGCTGCGCGCCACCGATGTGCACCGCATGGCGTTTTTCGTGACCGCGCGAGGCGTGACCAACGAGATTTACTACACGGCGCAGAAGGTCGCGCGTTTCCTCGGCACCAACAACGTCGATAACGCCGCGCGCCTCTGTCACTCGCCCTCGACCGCCGCCATGAAGCAGATGCTCGGGCTCGCCGCGTCCACCTGCAGCTACAAGGACTGGATGGGCTCGGACCTCGTCGTGTTCTTCGGCTCGAATCCGGCCAACGACCAGCCGGTCTCGACCAAGTACCTGCACCTCGCCAAGGAACAGGGCACGAAGGTCGTGCTCGTGAATCCCTACCTGGAGCCCGGGATGAAACGCTACTGGGTGCCCTCGACCGCCAGCAGCGCGCTCTTCGGCTCCGATCTGGCCGACTACTGGTTCCCGGTCGGGCAGGGCGGCGACACGCCGTTCCTCTACGGCGTGTTGAAGCACCTGATCGAGACCCGGCAGATCGACCGCGAATTCGTCGCCCTGCGCACCACCGGCTGGGCCGAGGTGGAGGCGCGGGCGCAGGCGTTTGACTGGGCCGAGCTGGTGCAGGGCAGCGGACTGCCCCAGGCGAGTATCATCGAGTTTGCCGAGCTCGTGGGCAGGGCCCGCAGCGCGGTCTTGGTCTGGAGCATGGGCATCACCCAGCACGAATGCGGGGCCGACAACGTGCGCATGATCCTGAATGTCGCGTTCGCGCGCGGCTTCCTCGGCCGCGACAAATGCGGCGTGATGCCGATCCGCGGCCACTCGTCGGTGCAGGGCGGGGCCGAGATGGGCGCCTATTCGACCGCCTTTCCCGGCGGCAAGACGGTCAACCCTACCAACGCCGCGGCGCTGTCGAAGCACTATGGCTTCACCGTGCCGGACTGGACGGGGCTCACCACGACCGAGATGGTCGAGGCGGGGCACCGGGGCGAGCTCGATGTCTTCTACCAGATCGGCGGCAACTTCCTCCGCACCCTGCCCGACCCCGATCACGTGGCGCAGGCCTTGGGGCGGATCCCGTTCCGCGTCCACCAGGACATCATGCTGACCGACCAGATGCTACTCGATCCGGCCGACGAGGTGATCCTGCTGCCGGCCAAGACGCGCTACGAGCAGGACGACGGCGGCACGGAGACCAACACGGAGCGGCGCGTCATGTTCACGCCGGAGATTCCGCGCGAGGTGGGCGAGGCGCGCGCCGAGTGGAAAATCCTCCTGCAGGTTGCGGCCGCGGCCTGGCCCGAGCGCGCCGCGCAGCTCGGCTGCCGCACCGGCCAGGAAATGCGCGAGGAGATCGCGCGCGTCGTGCCCTTCTACGACGGCGTGCAGCACCTGAAAAAGACCGGCGATTCCTTCCAGTATGGCGGACCGCATCTCTGCGTCGGTGGTTTTTGCCCGACCGAGGACGGGCGTGCGCATTTCGTACCGGTGGATCTGCCGGACCGGACGCCACGGCCCGCCGGCGTGTTCCACGTCAGCACGCGGCGCGGCAAGCAGTTCAACACCCTGATCTATGCCGACACCGACCCGCTCAACGGCGCCGCGCGCGACGCCGTGCTGATGAACGGGGAGGACGCGGCATTGCGCCACTTCAAGCAGGGCGACCGCATCACGCTCGTCAATGACCGCGGCCGTTACGAGGGCCGGGTGTTCCTGGCGCCGCTGGCGGCCGGCAACCTGCAGATCCACTGGCCGGAGGGGAATCACCTGATCCGCCGCGGGGTGGAGGACAAGGGCGGCGGCGTGCCGGACTACAACGCGTTCGTGCGCATCGAAACGGCTGGGCCGGGCGCGTGAGATGAAAACGAAACGTTCGATCGCGGTCACAGCCCATGCGGCGCGCACCGTGTCGCGCCGGCGGACGGGGATGGCGGCCGCGGAGGAGCGCGACGACCTCGCCGTCGAGGAACCGCTGGAGATCCGGGTCGAGGGCCGGCCTGTGGCGGTGACGATGCGCACGCCCGGCCATGATGAGGAACTGGCGGCGGGCTTTCTCCTGACCGAGGGCGTGGTCGCCCGGCGGGAGGAGATCGTGTCGATCGCGCCGGCGGCGGCAAGGAAGAGCGGGGGAGCGGAGCCAAACATCGTGGATGTGCGACTGGCCCGGCCCGAGGCGGTGGATTTCGCCCGGCTGACCCGTCATGTATTCACGGCCAGCAGCTGCGGGCTCTGCGGCAAGGCCACCATCGCCGCCGTGCAGGCGAAGAACCCGCCGCTCGACCCCGAGGCCGGCCCGCGGGTGACGGCGAAAATCTTGGCGCAAATGACAACGGCACTCGCTGCGGCGCAGGCGACTTTTCAGCGGACGGGAGGTTTGCATGCGAGTGGGCTGTTCACGGCGAACGGGAAATTGCTCGTGTCACGCGAGGATGTCGGCCGGCACAACGCCGTGGACAAGGTCATCGGCCATCTGCTCCTGTCTGGTCGGATTGATCCGTCGCAAGTAGTCCTCCTGGTCAGCGGTCGCGTGGCCTTCGAGATCGTGCAGAAGGCCCTGGCGGCGCGGATCGCGTTCATTGCGGCGATCTCGGCCCCCACCAGCCTGGCCGTGGACTTCGCGCGGACCGGGGGACAGACCCTGGTCGGGTTTTTGCGCGACGGGCGGATGAATATCTACGCCGGGGCCGACCGGGTGGCCGGCGAGGATGGCGCGCCCGAAGTTACGACCGGGCGCCCGTGAGGAAATAAGTCTGCATGGGACCGCGGCCCCGGAGGTCGACCACGCCCCGCGGTTCAAATTCAAAGCGGGATTGCAGCCGCTGGTGGACGGCATCGCTTACGTGGACCCGGCCAGAGACGCCATGTGATTCCAAGCGGCTGGCGGTGTTCACCGTGTCGCCCCACACGTCGTAGATGAACTTGCGCACGCCGATGACGCCGGCGATCACCGAGCCGGTGTGGAGCCCGATGCGGAGACTCAGCGTGCCAAAGGGGCTGGTGGTCTGCTGGAAGTTGTCGTTCATCTCCAAGGCGAGCCGGGCCATGACTTCCAAGTGATCGCTGCGGGGATCCGGCAGGCCGCCGGCGATCATATAGGCGTCGCCGATGGTCTTGATCTTTTCCAGGCCATATTTTCCCACCAGTTCGTCGAAGCCCGAGAACACCGCGTTGAGCAACTGGAGCAGCTCCGACGGGCCCATGCGCGCGGACATGGCCGTGAATCCGGCGAGGTCGGCGAAAAGCACCGACGCGTCGTCGTAGCGTTGCGCGATGATGCCCTTGTGCTTCTTGAGCTGGTCGGCGATGGAGGCCGGCAGGACGTTGAGGAGCAGCCGCTCGTTTTCGCGGTGCAGGTGGTCGAGGGCCAGGTGGGTGTGGACCCGCGCCAGCAGTTCGTGCGTATGGAACGGCTTCGCCACGTAGTCCACGGCGCCCATTTCAAAGCCACGGACAATATCCGCGGTTTCGGTCCGGCCGGTCAGGAAGATGACCGGGATGTCGCGCCACTCGGTGGAAGCCTTGATCCGCCGGCAGGTCTCGTAGCCGTCGATGCCCGGCATCATGATGTCGAGCAGGATCAGGTCCGGCCGGACGCGGGTGAGGAGCTGCAGTCCCTGTTCCCCGCTGGTGGCGATGCTGGTCTGGTAACCCTTTTCCCGCAGGATGGACGACAGCGCCGCGATATTGGCCGGTTCGTCTTCGATGAGAAGAATGCGTGATTCCATGGCGGGCGGGCTAGACGGTGGGCTCGGGCGCCACCTTCTGCAAGAGCAACAGCGCATCGGCAAACGCATATGCCTTGAGGTACGCTTTGAACGATCCCCATTGGGCGTCGTCGAACAGGGGCCGAAGGGCGGCTTGCTGGGTCTCGGCGAAGTCGGCCGCGCCGGCGTCGAAGTCGGCGAGCAGCTGCGCGAGCCGGGCGGCGGCGGCGCGGCTCGCCGCGGGATCTGCCGGCGCCAGGGTGGCGGGGTCCGGCCCGGCCTCGGGCGGCAGCCCTTCGCGGAGTCCCGCCAACAGGGGATCGAGGCTGGCGGCGAGGTTCTGCAGGGCCGGAGCCAGGGCTTCACCCCCGGCCTTCTCGCGGAACAGTTTTTCGACCGCCGCTGCCGCGGACTGGACTGACTTGGCCCCGAGGTTTCCGGCCACGCCTTTCAGGGAGTGGGCCAGCCGTTCAGCCGTGGCGGTGTCGCCCCTGGCCTGCGCGGAGGCGATGTCAGCGACGGTGCCGGGCGGTTGGGCGGCGAACTGGCGCAGCAGTTTCAGGTAGAGGCGGGTGTTGCCGGCGACGCGGGCGAGGCCGTCCGCCGTGTCCAACCCGGGAATGGACGGGACGTCGCCGGTGCGCGCGCTGGCGGCCGGGGTAACGAGAGGCGGGACGGGGGCGGGCGCTCCGCTGCGGCGGTGCAGCCGGGAGAGCGTCTCGAAGAGCACGGCCGGCTCGATGGGCTTGGAGAGGTGCCCGTTCATGCCGCCGGCCAGGCAGGCGTCGCGTTCCTCGACGGTGGCGTGCGCAGTCATGGCGATCACGGGTAGCGCGGCCAGGCGGGCGTCGGCCCGGATGCGCTTCGTCGCTTCGTGGCCGTCCAGCACCGGCATCTGCAGGTCCATCAGCACGACATCGAAGGGTGGCGGCATCGGCCCGCTGGTGAGTCGGTCGAGCGCTTCGCCGCCATGGTTGGCCACCGTCACAGTGGCGCCCACCCCTTCCAGCAGCTCCACGGCAATCTGCTGGTTGATCTCGTTGTCCTCGGTCAGGAGGATGCGCATGCCCGCAAGGCTGACGCCTTCGCCCTTCGCCTCGGAAACGGCCTCGGCGGATTCGCCCGCTTCGAGGAAGGCATTGACCAGCGCGTCGACGACCATCGACTTGGTAACGGGTTTGACGAGAAAGCCGTCGAGCTGGAGCCGTTCGGCCTCGTCGCGCAGGTCCTCGCGACCGAAGGCCGTCACCATGATGATGGCCGGCGGGTGGCGGAGCGCAGGGTCGCTCCGGATCGCGCGGGCCGCCTGCAGGCCATCCATGCCGGGCATGCGCCAGTCCATGAACACCACGTCATACGGCGTGTCGGCGTCGTTCTGGCGCACGGCGGAGATGGCCTCGGCCGCCGAGGCGACGGAATCGGTGTGGCGCACGACGTCCTGGAGCAGTCCGTCGATGATCTCCCGGGCGGCGGCGTTATCGTCGACGATCAAGCTGCGCAGATGTGTCAGTTTTTCGGGAATCACCCGGCGGGCGCCTTTGTGGGTGCCGATGCCGGTCCAGACCGTGAACGTGAAAGTGGTCCCCACGCCCGGCTCGCTGTCGAACCAGATCTGGCCGCCCATCAGTTCGACCAGCCGCCGGCTGATGGTCAGGCCGAGCCCGGTGCCGCCGTGCTTGCGGGTGGTGGACATGTCGGCCTGGGTGAAGGGCTGGAAGAGCTTCGCCGATTGTTCCGTGGTCATGCCGATGCCGGAGTCGCGCACCGTGAACCGCAGCTGGCATTTCTCACCGGTGCGCTCTGCCTGCTCGGCCGTGAGCCGGACCTCGCCCTGCTCGGTGAACTTAATGGCGTTGTTGACGAGGTTGGTCAGGATCTGGCCGAGCCGGAGCGGGTCGCCCACCAGCGCGGGCGGCAGGCCGGGCGCGAGGTGCGCGAGGAACTCGAGTCCCTTCTCGTGGGCCTTCTGGGCGGTCACGGTCGTGACGGCGTCGAGGACATCGTCGAGCTTGAACTCGACGGCTTCGACGTCGAGCCGGCCGGCCTCGATCTTGGAAAAGTCGAGGATATCGTTGATCACGGCGAGCAGGGAGGTGCCGGCGTTGTGCACCTTGCCGACATAGTCGCGCTGCTTGGCGTTGAGGGGGGTCTTCAGCGCGAGGTAGGAGAGGCCGATGATGGCATTCATCGGCGTGCGGATCTCGTGGCTCATGTTCGCCAGAAACATGGACTTCATCTGCGTGGCTTCCTCGGCCTTTTGCTTGGCCGATTTCAGTTCCGCCTCGGCCAGTTTCATGTCGGTGATATCCTGAACGACTCCATACATAAAGCGCGCCTTGCCGGCCGCGTCGCGCTCGACGGTGCCGAGGGCGTGAACCCAGACAATCCTGCCGTCCACGGGGCGGCGGTAGCGATAAGTGACGTCGTAGCGTGGGATCTTCCCTTCAATGGCGTCCGAGAATGCGCGACCGGTTACCTCCGCGAGTGCTGAGTCGGCGGCCTGAACGCGACTGAACCACTCGTTCATCACATGATACCGGTCATTTGCCGCCGGGAACTCGCCGAAGATCGCCGCGGCCCGGGGCGAGCAGGTATAGTATTCGGCATCCGTGAAATCGACCACCCAATGCCCGGCCTTCGTCATTTCGAGCGCGATGTCCGACAGGAAGTTCGCCCGTTTGAGCTTGAGCTCCTGTTCTTTGCGCTCGGAGACGTCCCGGATGGACACGGCCACCTGGGTGCCGGCGCCGTCGCGCGTGGGCAGCGGGCTCAGGCCGATGTCCACGGGGAAGAGCGAGCCATCCTTGCGCTGGGCGTTCAGCTCCTGCTTGGCCCCCATCGCGCGGGTCGTGGGGGCGTGGTGGTAGCCCTCGCGCAGTTTGGGGTGGTGTCCGCGGATGGCCGCAGGCACGAGCATTTCCACTTTCCGGCCGACCAGTTCGTCGCGGGTGTAGCCGAAGAGCTTTTCACACTGGGCGTTCACCAGCTGGATCGTGCCGTCGGCGTCCACGACCATGAGGCCGTCGGGCGCCTTCTCCAGCACGCCGCGGAAATATTGCTCGGTCTCGCGCAGCTGGCGTTCCCCCTCCCGGATGGCCTGCTCGGCCAGATGGGCCTCGGTGATGTCCTGGTTCACGCCGAAGACCTCCTTCGGCTTGCCCTCCGCGTCGCGGATCACATGCCCGGAGGAGCGCAGCCAGATCACCCGGCCATCGGTGGGTCGCATGAAGGCGTAGGTGGCGAGGTAGTGCGGGCTGCGGCCGGTCACCACGGCATCGAATGCGGCGAAGGCGGCCTCCGCCACGGTCGGGTCGCCGAGGCGGACCTGCGCCGCCCAGTCCTCGAGGCGGAAGCGGTAGTTGGGCGTCGGCTCCTGGCCGAGCAGCCGGGCGCCGCGTTCGTTGGAATAGTACCAACCGGGTTCGTCGAACGACAGGTGCCAGAAATTTGTCTTCGTCAGGTCGAGCGCGGTGTCGGAGAGCAGGTTGAAGCGGCGGAGCTCCTCGGCCTGTTGCGCCAGCTGGCGCGACTGCTCGTGCGTTTGCGCCGCCCCCTGCTTGAGCACCTCGACGGAGCGCGCGAGGCTGCCCGTCTCGTCCCGGGCGTTCACGAAAGGAACCGCTTGGGCATAGTCGCCGGCGGCGACGGCCTTGACGGAGGCCTCGAGTGACTGGATCGGGGTGACAATGCGGCGGAAGGTCAGGACGCCCAGCCCGGCGGTCACCAGCAGGGCGAGCGTGCCGGCGATCCACAGCCGGGTGCGGACGGCGGTGGTAAGTTCGATCATGGCGGCACCCGCGGCGGCGGCCACCTGCTCGTTGTGCTGGATCCACTGGGTGGACGCGTGGTTCACCCGGTCGGCCAGCGCCCGCATTTGTCCGCCCAGCCGGTTGAAAGCCACCGGATCCCCGCCGTCGACTGACGCGGCCATGGCTTCTCGCGCCCCGGCGATCCATTCGCCGACGAGCTGGCGGTAGGTCTGCAGCAGGCGCCGGTCCACGTCCTCGTAGAGCAGCGTGCGGGCGTATTCGTCGAACAGCCGGTTGATCTCCGTCTCTGCCACCTGGAAATGCGCTGCGATCTCGCCGCGCCGGATGGGATCCGTTGCCATGACGAAATCGCGAACGTCGGTCCGCATCTCACCATAAGCCCGCGTCACGCGCCCGATGACGGCGAGGGTCGGCACCTGGATGTTGGCCATATCGCGACCCTGTGCATCGATCACCGCCAACTGGCCCCGGATGAAGATCGCGAGCCCGCCAAGCACCAGCAGCGGCACGGCCAGCAGGAGGACAAGTCGTTTGGCAATGTTCATGGGGTGGGCATAGCCGGCACGCGGGACGAGCTCACGCTGGATGGAGTGGCGGATGGCCGCAAACGGATTCTCCGCGTGGGAGATTTGCCGTGACGCCCGGGACCGGGCGTGCTTGCCTTGGACCGGGCCGCCCGCCTGCGCCATCGCCACCATGACCTCAGTCCCGCCGAAGCGCCCATGCCTGCTGCTGGTCGACGATACGCCGGAAAACATCCAGATCCTCGTCGGCTTGTTGCAAGGGAGCTACGAGCTCAAGGTCGCCACCCGCGGTGCGCAGGCCCTGCAGATCTGCGCGCAGATGCCCCAGCTCGACCTGATCCTGCTCGACGTGATGATGCCCGAGATGGATGGCTACGAGGTTTGCCGGACCCTGCGGGCCGCCCCGGCCACCCGGAACATCCCGGTCATTTTTCTCACCGCCAAGGCCGAGGTGAATGACCTGGTGCGCGGGTTCGAACTCGGCGCCAACGACTACGTCACGAAACCTTTCCAGCCGCCCGAGCTGCTGGCCCGGGTGCGCACGCACCTGCTGGTGGGTGCGCAGCAACGCGAGATCGAGCAAAAGAACATCGAGATGAAGGAAATGCTCCAGATGGTCTGCCATGACGTGGCGAACCACTTCGCCGTCCTCGGCCTCACGCTCGACCTGGCCAAGCTCCGCGGGAACGCCGACCTCGATTGGCTGCTGCCCCGCATGACGCCGGCCGTCACGAACGGCATTGGTCTGACCAACCTGATCCGGGAAATGCGCACGTCGGAGGACAAGGGTATCATCTTGCAGCCGGTTTCCCTGCGGATTGCCGTCGCTGAGGCGCTGGGTTTGCTGGGACAGAGGATCAGCGCCAAGGCGCTCGTCCTCTCGCAGGATGTGCCGGACGCCAGCGTGGTGGCCGAACGCAGCGCCTTGATCAGTTCCGTCCTGGGCAATGTGTTGTCCAACGCCATCAAGTTCTCTCAGCCGGGCGGTTCGATCGAAATCACGGCGCAGGTTGAGGGCGGGGAGGTCCTGCTGCGGATTTGCGACCATGGCATCGGCATGCCGGCCAGGATGCGGGAGCAGCTGTTCGACTTCACCAAGAGCCACAGCCGCAAGGGCACGGCGGGGGAGAAGGGTACCGGCTTTGGCATGCCGCTGATGCGGAAATTCGTCCTGCTCTTTGGCGGCTCGGTCGAGGTCCTGTCGCGCGACATCGCGGAGCATCCCGCGGACCACGGCACCGAGTTCCGGCTCCGCCTGCGGCTCGCCGTCCCATGAAAATCCTGATCGTCGAGGATGACGCCGCGCTGCGCCAGACCTTGCAGGACATCCTGGAGGTCCACGGCCACCAAGTGCTGGCGGCGGAGGACGGCGTGCAGGGCCTGGCGTTGGCGGCGCAGGATCCCGAGTTCATTTTTTGCGACGTGAACATGCCGAATCTCGACGGACACGGCCTGCTGGCGGCGATCAAGAAACTGCCCCGGGTCTGCGACGTGCCCTTCGTGTTCCTGACCGCCCGGAGCGAACGGAGCGAGCTGCGCGAGGGCATGTCGCTGGGCGCGGACGATTACATCACCAAGCCCTACAGCCAGGCCGACATCCTCGCGGCGATCGCGGCGCGCACCGCCCGTCAGCGTGGATTCCGGGAGCGGCTCGATGTCGTGATGGAGGCCCGGCGCCGCGAAACCGGCGCGCAATGGTCCCATGAGCTCCTCACCCCCCTGAACGCCATCCTCGGCTGCCTGTCCCTGATCGAGGAGGAGGCGGATACCATCGACCGGAAGGAGCTCAAGGAGGTGCTGGCGATCCTGCGGTCGGGTGCGGAGCGCCAGGAGCGGCTGTCACGAAAACTGATCAACTACTTCAGCCTGGATCAGCTGCTCCAGGCGCCGGTTCCGGCCGCGCCCGGCCGGTGCGCCGCCGATGTTGCGATCGCCCAGGGAGCCAGCCGGGCCGCCGCCTTGCGGAAGCGCGAGGCGGACCTGGTCGTAACGGCCACGTCCGCCGAGGTTGCCCTGCAGGAGCATTGGCTGGCGGTCGCGGTGGGCGAACTAGTGGAGAACGCCGCCATTTTTTCCCCCAGCGGCAGCGCCATCATGGTCACGGGTGCAAGGGATGAAGGGCATTACCGGATCACGATATCGGACCAAGGGCCGGGGCTTTCTGCTGAGCAGCGAGCCCAGGTGGGAGCCTTCACGCAGTTTGACCGCAAATCACGGGAACAGCAGGGGCTCGGGCTGGGCCTGGCCATCGCTCGCCTTGCCGTCAGGCTCGCGGGTGGTGAGTTGGTCCTGAAGTCTGGTCCGGGCGGACGCGGCCTGCAGGTTGAGTTTGCGCTGCGATTGGCTTGATCGCCCGCAGCTGACTGTGCCAGCGGCTGGCACAACGGTGGGACAGGCTCGGACAAGAAGTGTGACACGGCGGCCCGTTTTGTGCGATTTCTGGCAGGGGAGTTTGGGTGATTAACAATTTAAACCGCTGCCGATCAGATGGAAACGCTTTCAGTGGATACTCGGGCATATGGCCAGCTAAGCCGCGCGCATGAGCAAGATTCTAGGTATCGATCTGGGCACGACCAATTCCTGTATGTCCATCATGGAGGGCGGCGAGCCTGTCGTGATTCCGAACGCCGAGGGCGCGCGCACGACGCCGTCGATCGTGGCCTTCACGAAGACCGGCGAGCGCGTGGTCGGACAGGCCGCAAAGCGCCAGGCCGTGACCAACCCCAAGAACACCATTTTCTCGGCGAAGCGCCTCATCGGCCGCAAATTCACCGAGGTCAGCGAAGAGGCCAAGAATCTTCCCTACAAGGTCATCGCCGGCAAGAACGGCGACGCCTACATCGAGGTCCAGGCCGGCGACAAGACCGAGACCTTCGCCCCGCAGCAGATCGCCGCCTTCGTGCTCGGCAAGCTGAAGACCGACGCTGAGGCCTATCTCGGTGAGAAGATCGCCCAGGCCGTCATCACGGTCCCCGCCTATTTCAACGACGCCCAGCGCCAGGCCACCAAGGACGCCGGCAAGATCGCCGGCCTCGAGGTGCTCCGCATCATCAACGAGCCCACGGCCGCCTCGCTCGCCTACGGCCTCGACAAGAAGAAGGACGAGAAGATCGCGGTGTTCGATCTGGGTGGCGGCACTTTCGACGTGTCGATCCTCGAGATCGGCGACGGCGTGTTCGAGGTGAAGGCCACCAACGGCGACACCCACCTCGGCGGCGACAACTGGGACGATGCCCTCATCGGCTGGCTCGTGGACTCGTTCAAGAAGGAGAACGGCATCGACCTCCGCAAGGACCCGATGGCCCTCCAGCGCCTCAAGGAAGAGGCCGAGAAGGGCAAGATCGCCCTCTCATCCGCCACGACCTACGACATCAACCTGCCGTTCATCACAGCGGACGCCTCGGGCCCGAAGCACCTCAACATCCAGCTCACCCGGGCCAAGATGGAGCAGATCTGCGACAGCCTCTTCGAGCGTTGCATCCAGCCCTTCAAGAACTGCCTTAAGGACTCCGGCATCTCGACGGACAAGATCGACGAGCTCGTGCTCGTCGGTGGCATGACCCGCATGCCCAAGGTCGTCGACATCGCCAAGGGCCTCGGCGGCAAGACCCCGCACCAGGGGGTGAATCCCGACGAAGTCGTCGCCATCGGCGCGGCCATCCAGGGCGGCGTGCTCAAGGGCGATGTCAAGGACGTGCTCCTGCTCGACGTCACCCCGCTCACGCTCGGCATCATGACGGCCGGCGACGTGTCCACCGCGATGATCCCGCGCAACACCACCATTCCCTCCAAGAAGGCGCAGACCTTCTCCACCTACAGCGACAACCAGCCGGGCGTCGAGATCGTGGTCCTCCAGGGCGAGCGCCCGATGGCCCGCGACAACAAGAACCTCGGCACGTTCAAGCTCGACGGCATCCCGCCGGCGCCGCGCGGCACGCCGCAGATCGAGGTCACCTTCGACATCGACGCCAACGGCATCCTGCACGTCTCCGCCAAGGACCTCGGCACCGGCAAGGAGCAGAAGATCACCATCCAGGGTTCGTCCGGCCTCTCGAAGGAAGAGGTCGAGAAGATGACCAAGGAAGCCGAGCTCAACGCCGCCGAGGACGCCAAGCGCCGGGAGGCCGTCGAGACCCGCAACCAGCTCGACACGACCATCTACCAGCTCGAAAAAACCCTCAAGGACGCGGGCGACAAGATCCCCGCCGACGTGAAGGAGAAGTTCGAGACGGCCCTCAAGGACGCCAAGCGCGAGCTCGAGTCCAACGACCCGGCCAAGATGAAGGCCGCGCTGGAGAACCTCCAGAAGGTCGGCGCCGAGCTCTACCAGCAGGCCCAGGCCGCGCAGGCTGCCGCCGGTGCCCAGCCGGGTGCCGCGGAGGCCGCCTCCGCCGGTGGCGCCACGCCCGAGCCCAAGAAGGCCAAGCCGGCCGAGGGCAAGGTCGTCGATGCCGACGTCGAGATCGTCGAGGACGAGAAGAAATAACCTTTAACGCGAGCCCGGCCCGGGTTACTGGGTCGGGTTCGCTTCTTTAAACCCACCCATACTTCAACCCACAAACAATACCCATATGGCTAAAGTGAACATCAAACCCATCGGTGATCGCGTGCTCGTGCAGCACATCGAGGAAAAAGAACAGGTCCGCGGCGGAATCATCATTCCGGACAGCGCCAAGGAAAAGCCCCAGGAGGCCAAGGTCATCGCCCTCGGCACCGGCAAGAAGGATGAGAACGGCAAGGTCACGCCCTTCGAGGTGAAGGTCGGCGACAAGGTCCTCATCTCCAAGTACGGCGGCACCGAGGTGAAGATCGACGACCAGAAATTCACCCTCGTCCGCGAGGACGACATCCTCGGCGTCATCGCCTGAGGCCGATCCTTACCACTTAAAACTTAACTCTTAAAACTTACTACTATGGCAGCCAAACAACTCCTGTTCGACGAGGCAGCTCGTCAGAAAGTGCTCCGCGGCGTCGAGATCCTCTCCCGCGCGGTCAAGGTGACGCTCGGGCCCAAGGGCCGGAACGTCGTCATCGACAAGAAATTCGGATCTCCGACCGTCACCAAGGACGGCGTGACCGTCGCCAAGGAAGTCGAGCTTCCCGATCCCTACGAGAACATGGGCGCGCAGATGGTCAAGGAAGTCGCTTCCAAGACCTCCGACAGCGCCGGTGACGGCACCACCACCGCGACCGTGCTCGCCGAGGGCATCTACCGCGAGGGCCTGAAGAACGTCACCGCCGGCGCCAACCCGGTCTACCTCAAGCGCGGCATCGACAAGGCCGTTGAGGCCGCCGTCGCCGAGCTCGCCCGCGTTTCCAAGAAGGTCAATGACCGCGAGGAAATCCGCCAGGTCGCCACCGTCTCCGCCAACTGGGACGAGACGATCGGCAACATCATCGCCGACGCCATGGACAAGGTCGGCAAGGACGGCACCATCACCGTCGAGGAAGCCAAGTCCATCGACACCACCCTCGACGTCGTCGAGGGCATGCAGTTCGACAAGGGCTACCTGTCGCCGTACTTCGTCACCAACGCGGAGAGCCAGGAAGTCGTCCTCGAGGACGCCTACGTGCTCATCCACGAGAAGAAGATCTCCAACCTGCAGGAAATGCTCCCGCTGCTGCAGACCGTCGCCAAGGGTGGCAAGCCGCTGCTGATCATCGCCGAGGAGGTCGAGGGCGAGGCCCTCGCCGCCCTCGTCGTGAACAAGATCCGCGGCACGCTCAATGTGTGCGCCGTCAAGGCCCCCGGCTTTGGCGACCGCCGCAAGGCCATGCTCGAGGACATCGCCGTCCTCACCGGTGGCAAGTGCATCACCGAGGACCTCGGCCTCAAGCTCGAGAACCTCACCCTCGCCGACCTCGGCCGCGCCAAGCGCCTCGTCGTCGACAAGGAGAACACCACCATTGTCGAGGGTGCGGGCAAGTCGTCCGACATCCAGGGCCGCGTCAAGCTGCTCCGCCGCCAGATCGACGAGACCACCAGCGACTATGACCGCGAGAAGCTCCAGGAGCGCCTCGCCAAGCTCGCGGGCGGCATCGCCGTCATCAATGTCGGCGCCTCCACCGAGGTCGAGATGAAGGAAAAGAAGGCCCGCGTCGAAGACGCCCTCCATGCGACCCGTGCGGCCGTGGAAGAGGGGATCGTCGCCGGCGGCGGTGTGGCGCTCCTGCGCACCATCAAGGCCATCGAGGCCCTCAAGCTCGAGGGTGACGAGGCGGCTGGCGCCCAGATCGTGCGTCGCGCGATCGAGCACCCGATCCGCATGCTGTGCAGCAATGCCGGCGTGGACGGTGGCGTGGTCGTCAAGGAAGTCCTCAGCTCCAAGGGCAACGTGGGCTACAACGTCGCCACGGACAAGTTTGAGGACCTCGTGAAGGCCGGCGTGGTGGACCCGACGAAGGTCACCCGCACCGCGCTGCAGAACGCGGCTTCGATCGCCGGCCTGCTCCTCACCACCGAGTGCATGATCACCGACCTCCCGGAGAAGTCTTCTCCTCCGGCCGGCG